>OBYG01000016.1_pt1 | contig 223839 bp, 219 predicted proteins | sample 1538201 | NCBI WGS metagenome assembly OBYG01 (sample SAMEA2580177, study PRJEB22360) | human gut metagenome | biome: human gut; feature: human-associated habitat; material: faeces | place: Denmark | collected 2008/2010 | reverse complement strand
TTTTATTTTGCATGAAAATTGAAAAATCGGTTTATTATAGTGTGCCTGATAATACTATATAATAGTATGCATTATCATACTTTCCAAAAAGCAGTGTAAAATTTGGGATTTATAATAAATAATAGTCGTTAGGCTTCAGATTTCAGACAAGATTAAGTGCAAAAGTAAAGCTTTTTAATCTATAAAACAACAAAATAAAATCGGATTCAGTAATAAAAAAGAGAAACGTTCTTTGGTGAAAACACACAAAAAATAGGAGTTATTTATGAGAAAACTAGCTTTAAATGATGAAATATTATTGAAAATAGAAAAACCGGATCGTTACATAGGAAATGAAGCCAACTCGGTAATGAAAGACAAAAATAAGGTGGATATCCGTTTCGCTATGTGTTTTTCGAACGTTTCTGAAGCGCTATAATGTAGCAGTGCTAAAGGACAATATATAGTGTTGTTCTGTGGTGCGCGATACAAGATATATGAATTGGATGAAATTGAACGAAACTGAAAATGAAAGAATGATATTGTTACGAAATTGAATTTGTTACGTAAAAATGGCGATTTCTATTGAATATCATTCAATATAATTAAATATAAATGCAAGGGTTATATGTTTTCTTTTGTCGAGAGAAATTAAAGGGTTGGAGTCGCATCATGGGCTTCAGCCTTTTTGTTTTCTATTAAGTATGTTACATAACAAAATCATTTGTGCTGGAGTATAACAATGAAGTTATATTATGGTCAAATGCTATTTAGACCAATAAAAAGTAATAAAATGTTTAAAAAGTAATAAAATGTGTTATAATTAGAGTGATTAATATTTGGAGGTGCTAATATGAGACTAAAAGCGGAAAATGTATTTAAACCTGGAGCGTATCCGGAATATACATATGTCTCCAGGAATTATGAAAATACAGGTATATCATATGAATTACGTTTAAAGCAGGCATTGAGAACAGCGGGTTGCCTTACATCATTAATTGGACCATCAAAAATGGGAAAGACAATCTTATGCGAAAAGGTAATTGGATTTGACAATATTGTTGAAATTTCTGGTGCGGATTTTAACAGCAACACAGATTTTTGGGCAATTGTTGCTGCAAAAGTGGGGTTGCCTTATAAAGGAGAATTGACAACAGAAAGAGAGGTTAATGAAGGAAACGGTAAGGAAACAGATAGTAAAAGTGAAAAGTATGTTCTAGCGAAAGATACCGTTATTCAATATTATAAAGAACACGATAAAGTATTAGTAATTGATGATTTTCATTATGCTTCAAAAGAGATGCAGACAAAAATGGCACAACAGCTCAAAGATGCAATTAGAAGAGAATTAAAGGTAGTCGTAGTTTCTCTTCCGCATAGGGCAGATGATGCAATTCGACAGAATGCAGATTTATCGGGAAGATTGAGTTTAATTAATATTGAAGCGTGGGAAAAAAAGGATTTAAAAGAGATTGCTTTAAAAGGATTTAAACAACTTGACATTAAGATAACAGATGAAGTTGCAGAACAGTTGGCAGTTGAATGTCTTACATCACCACAGTTAATGCAGTATATTTGTCTGAGCATTTGCACATTGTTGGAAGACAAAAATGAGCATATTGTAAATTTTGATATGTTAGAAATGGCATATAAATTTACAACGGTTAACTTTAACTATTACGATGTGGTAAATGTAATGTCTAAAGGTCCAAATCCGCGTGGAAAGAAAAGAAATTTATACAAAACATTAGATGGAAAAGAATTGGATTTGTATGGACTGATCGTGGAATCGTTAGCCAAAAATCCTCCGATTATGGAATTAGATTTTGACACAGTTTATGACAGAATCATAAACCTTATTCCTAAAACAGAAGGAAAACCGGATAGAAATTCTGTAAAAAGTCATTTAAATAATTTACAAACAATCCTGAAAGAAAAAGAAGAAATTTATAAAGCAATAGAATGGAAAGACGGAAAAGTGTATGTTTTGGATCCGTTGTTTTTGTTTTATCTGAGATGGGGGAGAATGAATGGATAATATGCTGAAAGAATATATCGAAAAGTTGAAATTAGTGGATACTGTAGAGGAATATGAGACATTTATATTGAAGCTGCACCAGATGATGAAACAAGAATCATATAAGAATGATATTGTTCAAAATATTAGAAATAAACAGAAATATATGGTGAACAAATTTTCAAAAGAATCTACCCGTGAAAATATGTTAAAGGCAAAAGAAAATCTGTTGATCTATTTGGACAGTATTTTATGTGAAGAATATGAGGAGTCATCACAATTTATTCAAAAGGAGATTGAAAGGTATCTGCGAAATTTTTATTTCTTCTTAGAAGCGTTTAGGGAAGTAAAACCAGATAAGAGGGCATCACTTACGTCTGAAAACTTGAAAAAAATACAGATTGAAAATGAATATGATTTACAGCATTTGCTTTATGCAGTTATAAAGCCATTGTATCCGGATGCTAGAAGAGAGGTAAGTGATGATTCGGGAGTTGGAACTGTTAGAAGCGATATAAAAATTCTTTCTTTAAATACAATCATAGAAGCAAAGTGTACAAGAACATCAACAAACTTAAAAAAGCTGACAGAAGAAATAGAAGCTGATATTGTACATTATAAGGCGGATTATATATTCTTTTATATCTACGACAAAGAAAAAATTATAAAAGACAGGCATACTTTTGAAACAAATTTTAACAGGAGTTTTGATGGAAAGGAAGTCAGGATTATTATTTTGCAACCTGTCAATATGTAAAGGATAAATTTGACAGAATATACAAAAGAAGAACTCTTAGATCAGGCAAGAAGTTTTGAAATCAGAAAGTGTTCAGGACTCCGAAAAGCTGATTTAATAGATAGAATTGTTGATAATTTTTGTACAGAGGAAATGCTTAGAAGCAGATTAGCATGCCTTACAAAAGAACAGATGGACTTATTTCGGAAAGCTTGTATTTCCCCTACAGATGTTTCTGTAAATGAAGAGGTAGATGCGATGCAGCTTTGCAGCTACTGAATCAGATATTTTGAAGAGCTACTGACAGATTTTGCGTATTTGAAGATATTGCTGTTGCCTTCTCAAAAATAGATGATGAGGTATTTCGACGGAAGCAATGCAGAAAAGGCTGGATGGTAAAGTACATACATTTTTTATACAATAAAAGAATAGGTAATTAAAACATAGAGAGCAAAAAAAGATGTGATTTCCATACTTTTATTATATATAAAAGTATCAATGTTTGTGATATATTATAAGATAATAGCACTGATTTATAGAGGCTGTTTATGTTATACTGATTTCATATACGGTAGTGTCAAGTGAGTTATGAAAAACTGAGTGAAAAGAAAAAGGCTCAGATGAACCTTGAAAATTGCAGATATTTTAGTTTGAGGTAGATTTACGCCACCCTTGACAGCACGCAAAAGAACTGCTGTATATAGAACACCGACGGTGAAGAACTCAAGAACAGTTAGAAATCTTTCCGTCGAATACAGCAGTGTAGCAGTTCTTTTGCGTGCCTTCAAGGGCAAGCCGAAAGCGGTGCTTTCGGTGGCTGGATATGTTACCTCAGGCTCGGAATCTAAGAACAGTTAGAGCCTTCGGCTTGGAGGTTTAAGATAGTCTGCTGTCCTAAGAAGATGAGCAACTGCCATTTACCCGGCATATTATCAGCACCATTTAGCAGATCAACTTTATTCAAAACCTGATAATGATTGTGTTTATGTGGCCGCAAAAAGTTATAGTAAGCCACCCATAAGGCTAAATCGTAGTTGGATCCTTCGTAATTATCAAATCCATTTGTGATTCGGTAGGAGGCTTTGTAAGTGCGGTTCAGGCGTTCAATCATCTGCTTGTAGGGACGAAATTCCTTTAAAACTTCGTCATCATTGGTTAAGCCGATTACTTGTGTAATGCTGAATTTAAAGTTATCTTTAAATTTTCTGGCAAACTCCATGGCAGCTAACGGATAAGCGCTGTATCCGTCCGCAATGAATTTAAAGTTTTTGGGCAGTTCTGTAAGATGACGGAAAGCCATCCGCATAGCAAGGATACAGGGACCGACACTTCGGTTATCGGAGACCTAGTATCCGATAATGGAGCGGCTTGCGGCATCCATGATAAACCAGATATACGCTTTGATTCCACGGACTTTGATATAGGTTTCGTCAGCAGTAAAAACATCGCCAGTTTTGTAGTCGTAATGATCGACAAAGGGTTTGATGCAGACAGCGGCTGTTTTGCAATAGTTAGCGACCTGCTGATGGGAGATGCTGATGTTATAAAGGTCTTTAAGCGCCTGAGATGTCTTCCTTAGGGATAATCCAAGGTTGATATGCAGAGTCAGGCAAAGAGACATGACGTGAGCGTTGTGTTTGGAAAATTTCAGGGAAGAAGCGTTCTTGGGGAGTGAATTTAAATCCATGGCAAAGAAATCTACAGTGAATTCACGGTAGATGTAATGCAGTTTATATTTGGTTTTTCCGTGGGTCTCTTTCAGATCTTTGCGCTCTACTTTAGCAAGGTTGTGGAGATAGTAAGGGTACTTGGGTTTTGCACATTTGTGCTTACGGAAGAATTTCCGGTCTTTCTTGGGAACAAAAGTATGTCCGCAGTGAGGGCACAAAAAGCGCATAGGGGTAGTTGCGGAATCACCGGTCGAGAAGGTCTGACCACAGACTTTACATTGATACTGTCCATTACCGCCATTATTGTCGTAGATGAAATGATGAGGCGCACCACACAGAGGGCATACAGTATCTTCCGGAATACATTTTCCGTTTCGGCGTTGTACTGGTTTCAAAGGCTTGTGATATTTCCAAGGAGAAACTGCCAATCTTGTTTGATAAAAGTTTTGATAACAGGAAGTTCATCCACTTTGAATTTTTGATATTTTGGAGAGTGGGAATCATCGAATGCCCACTGTTTGAGAGGGATATATCTGCAGATAAAATTTAAAAGCCAGCAGATTTGTTGATGTTGGTATTGAATAAAAGAAAGTAAGTAGTGCATAATGTTCATGAGCATTGGCTCCTTTCGTATAAGGTTTGTTTGGCGATAGACATTATACCAGAAAAGGGAGGTCAATGCTCTTTTTATTGCAGATTTCCCATAAAATCAAGGTTTTTAAAAGATTTAAACAATAAAAAACAGGTAGTTTTTGACACTACCTCATATACAAAGGAGGAACATAAATGGAATTATTGTTAGTTCATTTGACGGATATACATATAAGAGATGATGAAGATTTAGATGTGCTCTCTGCAAGAACGGATTCTATTGGGGGAGCAATCTGTAATCATATAACTAATCCATCTGAAACAGAAGTAATATTCTGTGTTACAGGAGATTTGGTCTTTTCTGGAAAGGACGATCAATATGCTGCGGCAGGTCTGATTTTAGATGAAATATATTCCTTGATTAATAAGCGTTATCCAAAAGTTGGTATTCATTCTGTATTTGTTCCTGGTAATCATGATTGTGATTTTGATGCTCCTGAAGAAGAAGTTAGAGAACCGCTACTTATATCTCCAGCATTGGATATTAGTAAGCCATCAGCATTGAAAGCATGTACAGCTATTCAGAAGAATTTCTATGTGTTTGGAGAAGAGTGGGATAAAAAGCATGGAGCAATGTTCTGTGATGATGATAAGATTCTTACAGTTAATGAATTGAATTTTGATTCATATGGAGTTCATCTGAAATTTCATTGTATCAACACGAGCTGGTGTTCTAAGAAACATGAAGAAAAAGGCAAAATGAAAATAACTACTGGGAAAATGTCAATGGTGACAGATTTTTTGGAGAAAAAACCAGATGATATTGTCATCATAATGATGCACCATGATGCTGAATGGCTTGATTGGGATGACAAAGAAGTATGGAATAAATATCACAAGCAATATTCTGATATTATTTTAGTAGGGCATGACCATTCTGTAGAATATACACTGAAAGAAAATTATGACAAGACAGTAAATTACTTTATTAAGGGAAATCAGCTTTATGATAAATACTCTCCAAATCAGAGTGGATTTAACATTCTTAAGTTAAATACAAATGCAGGAGGGATTCAGGAGTGCTTTTTCACTTATGAATGGGATGGAACTATTTATAAACAGATAATTGATACAGGATATCGTCTTTTTGATCGGAATAAATATGTTGAGTCTGGAATAGAATTAAAAGAGGATGTTTGGACATATTTAGAAGATTTGGACATAGATATCTTCAATAAAAATGGGAAGAGAGAATTAAAATTGTCAGATGTGTTTGGTTTTCCTACACTAAAAGAAGAAAGAAATAAAGTAACGAAATTTTTCAGAAGTATGGACGACCTTTTGACATATATGAAGGAGAATCCATATATTTCTATCAGAGGAGAAAAAGAATATGGAAAGACTGCATTACTGAAACAAATTTTTGAAACATATTTTAAGCAGAAAAAGTTTCCTGTATTTTTGGATATAACAAAAATTAACTCTGCTGATGGTGAAATACTCAACAAAATTATTGCAAAACAGTATGAAGAGACATACATAAATATTTCCGCAGATAAAATAATGCAGAAAGCACCAGAAGACAGAATCTGCATTATTGATAATTTTGAAGAGATTTTATTAGGTGATAAAAGCTCTAAGAAATTTCTTAAATATTTAACGGATAAATTTGGAGGAGTTATTTTATCAAGAAATCCAAAACTGGATTTAATCAATCCCTTGAGTTATGTGGCAACAAATGACTTTATTGAAGAAAACTTTCATATACTATTTATTCATCCAGCGAAAGGTTCTTATAGAGAAAGGATTATTAATAAATGGCTTCTACTGGAAAATGAAGATCTTGAAGAGGATACGCCAGTGTTTGATGCTAAAAGAAGAGAGAAATATGCTCAAGTTGAGACAGTAATGAAAGGCAATTTCTTTAATAAAACACCTATAGATTTGCTGTTAGTTCTGTCTTATCTTGGCCAGGATGAAGAAGCACAAATTGATTATAGCCGTTACTCATTTATTTATGAAAAACATATTTTGGAAAAATTAAATGCTATTGGTGAAAAAACAACGAAGACCATAGGAATGTATAAAACATTGCTCCAGAATATTGCGTATAAAATGTTTAAAGACAAAATATATGGCTATGTTCAAGATTCCTATATCTATACAATAATTTTAGAGTATAAAGAAAAGCATTCTGGAATGAGAATAGCTATTTCAAAACTTATTGAAAGAATGGTTGATTATAGATTTCTAGAAAACAAAGGCGATACCTATAGGTTTAAATATAGCTATATGTATTTTTATTTTGCTGGAAGTTATATAGCCAAAAAGATGCATCCAGAAAAAAGAGCTGAAGTCATAAAAGAGGTCTTTGACAATATTGATAATGATCTGAATTATAATATTGCATTGTTCTTGGCTTATAATCTTAGCATAGAATATGACATATTACCAATTGTTTCAAAAATGTCAGATAGCCTTTTAACAGAGTTCAAAGATTTCAAATATGAAAATGTTAGAGCTTTAATCGCTGAATGGGGCGGCAATATTGAGAAAAAAATAGAGCGAATTTATACAGTACCAGAGAATGATCAAATCCCTTTGCTCAGAAGCCGAAAACTTCAGGAGCAAGAAGAAGCAGAAGGCACGAGGGAAGAATCCACGGATTTGAATGAAGAGTTCGAAGAAAACAACTCTTCAGGTGTTCATAAAGAAATGAAACAGACAAATCAAGAGGTTCTTAAAGTTGGTAGATTGGTTGATTATGTGGGAAATATTCTGAAGAACTACTCTGGAGGAATGGAAAATCCACAAAGAGAATTTATTATTGATGTGATGTTTAAATCAGTAACAAAAGTATTAGGTTCATTTTGTAATTATTCCACATATACAGTTGATAAATTAATTGACATGCTGGAAGAGAAAATCAAAGATGGTGATGAAGAAACCATTCAGGCAAAAAGTGATTTTATTCAAGCTGTAAAAATGTTAATTTCGGAAATATGGCTTCAGTTCGTAAGTGCAAACGTTACGGCACTTTCGTTTGGATTAGAATCAGAAGATATCAAGGAAAATATTAATGACTATTGCTTGGAGAATCAGACGGATTTAGTCAAGATGACAAGGGTAGAATATTTAATACGAATAGCTTCTACTCATCTTCCTGTTTCCGATATAAGGGATTTGTACTCTGGTAAAAATTGTTTAGAGGAAGTTTCGCAGAATATCTTTAAGAATAATATCTACAGATATTTGAGCAATTACCAATTTGACAATAAAGACAGGCAGGCAATTTGTTCTTTGTTGGGATTCAATATTAAGAACATATTATTGGATGAGCAAAAATTAATAGTAGCAAGTGATAAGTGAAAATTGAAGGGCTAGAAATAAATTTCTGGCTCTTTATTTTTGCATATCATTGTAACTATTGTTTGAGATAACATATAGGTAAACGCTGAGGATAACGTATAATTAATTTCGCAAATTCAATTTCATAAAAATAGACATGGTCTATAGCCGTTTGGTAGAATAAAGTTACTACACAAAATTACCATAGGAGGTATAGAACCATGTCTGATAACATTATACAACTCAATGAAGATTTAATAAAGCACGATTTAAAGGATCTTGTCCTCAGCAGCGTCGAAGAAACTCTGAATGCTCTGCTTGATAAAGAGGCCGACGAACTCGTAAATGCCCAGAAATATGAGCGTTCTACTGACCGTCAGGGATATCGCTCCGGCCATTACAAGCGAAATTTCCAGACTACTGCCGGTGACGTAGAATTAAAAGTTCCAAAGCTGAAAGGAGTTTCATTTGAAACTGCCATTATTGAACGCTACCGCCGCAGGGAATCTTCTGTTGAAGAAGCTTTGATTGAAATGTATCTGGCAGGCGTTTCCGTACGGCGTGTCGAAGATATCACGGAAGCTTTGTGGGGAACAAAAGTATCCCCGGGCCCCATCAGTAATCTCAATAAAAAGGCATATGAGCATATTGAAACCTGGCGTACACGGCCACTGGTTGGCAGCTATCCGTATGTCTATGTTGATGGTGTCTATCTGAAACGTAGTTGGGGTGGTGAAATTCAAAACGTTTCTATCCTTGTTGCTATTGGAGTCAGCAACGATGGCTGCCGTGAGATTATTGGTGCAGCTGAAGGTATGAAAGAAGACAAGGAAAGCTGGCGTTCCTTCTTTGTATGGCTGAAAGAACGGGGCTTAACAGGAGTCCGCCTGATTATCGGAGATAAAAATCTCGGAATGCTCGAAACCATACCAGAAGTATTCCCAGATGCCCGTTATCAGCGCTGCACAGTTCATTTTTATCGGAACATTTTCTCTGTTACTTCACGTAACAAGATGAAGGCTGTAGCTATGATGTTAAAGGCCATCCATGCCCAGAAAAGCAAGGAAGCAGCACGCGAGAAAGCTCGACAGGTTGCTGAAAAACTAAAGGAAATGAAGCTAAGTTCTGCTGCCAAAAAGCTACAAGATGGCATAGAAGAAACTCTAACCTACATGGATTTTCCAACCCAGCACTGGACCAGAATCCGGACCAATAATACCATCGAACGATTAAACTGTGAGATTAAACGTCGCACGAAAGCTTCCGCATTAATCCCAAGAATGACATACGCAGCAAGCTTACGAATCACTCCATTATCACGGACGGAATAATGAATCGCATCAATATACAGGATTAGATAAACTTCATCTAATGACCGATTCTGCCAGTCTTCAATCTGTGAAAGAATCTTGTCTGTAACATCTAATATAAAACCTTCTGATGTTTCAAAACCATAAATATCTTCGATTGTTTCTGAAATCTGCCGGGTTGTCATACCTTTTGCATACATAGAAATAATCTTCTGATCGATATCTGAAATGTCTTTCTGACGTTTCTTTACTACTTGAGGTTCAAAAGTTGATTTTCTGTCTTGTGGAACTTCAATCTCCATAGAACCATAACGACTATTCACTCTTTTTCGCTTATAACCATTGCGATAATCATCGCTATCAGAACGTTCTGATTTTTCATATCCCAAGTGGTCATCCATTTCCGCTTCCATCATCTCTTTGATGGTTCCACCAAGAAGATCTTTCAGAGCATCCTGGATATCTTCTGCTGATTGGATATCGTATTCTTCCAAGAGCTGGTGAATAATGTTACGTTTTGATAGTGTCAAGATTTTTTCGCAAATTTAATTCTTGCCGTTCAGCAGATGGCAGTTAACCGGCTATGATATCAGACAGCAGATTATCCTCCGGTTTGGAAAGATGATCCATATTCATGTAGCGCCTGGTTCCCCATTGGATTCCTGCTACATGACGTAGTCTGGCACATACAAGCATCAAGGCACTTTGACCATCAGGAAAAGTGCCGGAAGGTAAGAAAGAAGTGCTTACCATCAGTATTGGAGAAAATGAAAGTTCCAAGTATTGGCTCTCCGTCTTAAACGAATTAAAAAATCGTGGTGTAAAAGATATCCTGATCATCTGTGCAGATGGACTCACAGGTATCAAAGAAGCGATTGCGGCAGCATTTCCTAAGACAGAATATCAAAGATGTATCGTTCATCAAGTGAGAAATACCTTGAAATATGTTCCGGATAAAGACAGAAAAGCATTTGCTACAGATTTAAAAACGATATATCAGGCAGCGGATGAAAAGAAAGCTTTGGCAGCTTTGGATCGAGTAACGGAAAAATGGACTCCCAAATATCCGAATTCCATGAAACGCTGGAAGGATAACTGGGATGCTATTTCCCCAATTTTCAAGTTTTCAGCAACGGTTAGAAAGGTCATTTATACAACAAATGCCATTGAATCGCTGAATTTCACTTATCGGAAGCTGAACCGTCAGAGAAGCGTCTTTCCAAGTGACACAGCCCTTTTAAAAGCCCTTTATCTGGCTACCTTTGAAGCCACGAAAAAATGGACTGCAACAATCCGGAACTGGGCTCAGGTTTATGGAGAGCTGAGTATTATGTATGAAGGTCGCTTACCAGAGTAATAAAAAAGCAGAAAAACAGGCGGATTACCCGCCTGCTGTTGACATGCAATTTTGTAACTGTTATATATAAAGCAAGGGCAAAAAGCTAATTTTGTTTAAGCCTCTCGCCCATTCTTATCATAGAAGATCATATTTACAGACTTTTCTTCATAGTCTCTATCATTGTAATTCTCGTTATGTTATTTCAATTTTACAACCAAAATTATGAAAGTGGATTTTTATGTATATTGACATTGCTATTGCTCATATTGCCTAGTCTCATTCAAGTGACATTACGTGTTGAGTTTCCAATTGTATTGGAAATCATTCTTTTGTTATTTGTTTTTGCGGCAGAAATTTTGTGAGAAATTCATGGATTTTATATAATTTTCCCATTCTGGGATACTGTGTTGCATACACTAAATGGCTTTTTAATGGCAGCAATTGGTTTTTCTATCGCTGATTTATTGAACAAAAGTGACAAACTATTATTTTCTCTTTCACCGGTATTTACTGTGATAGTAGCTTTCTGCTTTTCAAATACCATCGGAACATTATGGGAAGTATTTGAATTTTCCATGGATCAATTATTTGCCTTGGATATGCAAAAAGATACCATTATCAATCAAATATCATCTGTTACACTTGATCCACAAGGGAAAAATATACCTTACATTATAAATAATATTAAAAACGTATCTGTTAATGGAACTAATTTAAAATTGGGTGGCTATTTAGATATCGGCCTGATAGACACCATGCACGATTTAATTGTGAATCTTGCAGGTGCGACTATATTCACACCAATCGGATATTTATATATTAAAAATAAGAATGAGCATTCGTTTGCTGCAAAAATGATTCCAAGAAAGAAGAGCAACGACAAGGATTTTTTAAAATTTCAAGGTGATTTAAGAAATTAAAAGACAAAAAAGAATTTTATACAATTTTTTCGGAATGTTGCAATTGAAGTAAGATTGCAACATTTTTTATTCGTAAACCTATTTTGCGTTTATTTTTATTCTAATATATGTTTGATGAAGTTGATATTGCCTATAACACTTATCTGGCGGAATTTGAAATAAGTATGAATGTTATTGCTACAAATTCATGGCATTATTCAGCCGATTTTACCCGGAAAATATATGTTAATGCGGAAAGAGCTGTATACAATGCTGGATGCGAAAACATGCCTTTGAAGGTTTTACTTAAGAACACCACCGCCCAATTGATTCCTCTTGACAAAAGATATTTGCTTGAAGTTCTTCCCTAAAATGTATATAATGGTGTAGATTGGATGAGTTCAATCATATACAGGTTTGAAAGAATTTGCCAAATATATAGAGAAAGGAAATATATGAGAAAATTAGCACTGAGTGATGAAATCTTGCTGCAGGTTGATAAGGCAGCAAGATATATCGGCGGAGAAGTAAATTCCGTCATGAAGGAAAAGGAAGGGAAGATTCGTTTTGCCATGTGCTTCCCGGATGTTTATGAAATCGGTATGTCAAATCTTGGCATGATGATTCTTTATAATCTTTTTAATGAGCGGGAAGATGTATGGTGTGAGCGTGTTTTTTCCCCGTGGACTGATCTTGATAAGGTTATGCGTCAGGAAAATATTTCCCTGTTTGCTCTGGAATCCCAGGATCCGGTAAAAAGTTTTGATTTTCTGGGAATTACCCTTGGATACGAAATGTGTTATACAAACGTACTTCAGGTTCTTGATTTAAGCGGAATCCCTCTTTTGGCTTCTGAGCGTAAGGAAGGACCTATTGTTATTGGAGGGGGGGCTTGTGCTTACAATCCTGAGCCACTGGCAGCGTTTTTTGATCTGTTTTATATTGGAGAAGGAGAAACTTCTTATGATGCGCTTTTTGACGCTTATAAAAAGAATCAGGAAGCAGGCGGTTCAAGAGAAGACTTTCTTATGATGGCTGCGCAGATTCCCGGAATTTATGTACCTGCCTTTTATGATGTTACTTATAAAGAAGATGGAACGATTGCTTCTTTTAAACCAAACCGTCCGGGTGTTCCGGAAACAGTTGCTAAACAGATTATAACAGATATGGAAGCGGGATACCGTTCTATTTCCGCTCCTGTTGTTCCGTTTATAAAGGCAACGCAGGACCGTGTAACTCTGGAAATCCAGAGAGGCTGTATCAGAGGCTGCCGGTTCTGTCAGGCTGGTATGATTTATCGTCCTACACGGGAAAGAAATGTAGAGACTTTAAAAGCATCTGCAAGAGAAATGCTGAAGAAAACAGGGCATGAAGAAATTTCTTTAAGCTCTTTAAGCTCCAGTGATTATACAGAATTGAAAGAGCTGGTAAACTTCCTGATTGATGAATTTAAAGAGGAGGCTGTAAATATTTCTCTTCCTTCTCTTCGCATTGATGCCTTTGCCCTCGATGTGATGAGTAAGGTACAGGACGTAAAGAAAAGCAGTCTTACTTTTGCACCGGAGGCTGGCTCTCAGAGGCTTCGTGACGTAATTAATAAAGGACTTACGGAGGAAGTGATTTTAAAAGGTGCAAGAGAGGCGTTTGCCGGTGGCTGGAACAGAGTAAAGCTTTATTTCATGCTTGGTCTTCCTACAGAGACAGAGGAGGATATGAAGGGGATTGCCCATCTTGCCCAGAAAATTGCGGAGGAATATTATGAAATTCCGAAAGAGAACAGAAATGGTAAAGTACAGATTAATGTAAGTACCTCTTTCTTTGTTCCGAAGCCGTTTACACCATTCCAGTGGGCTTCTATGTATACAGAGGAAGATTTCATCGAAAAGGCGAAGGTGGTAAAAGGGGAAATCCGCGCTCAGTTAAATCAGAGGAGTATTAAATATAACTGGCATGAACCAGATGTTACCATTCTTGAGGGATTCCTTGCAAGAGGTGACAGACGATGCGCAGATGTTATTTTAAAGGCTTATGAAAAAGGTGCGCTTTATGATGCCTGGTCTGAAAGTTTCCGATATGATATATGGAAAGAGGCATTCAAAGAAACGGGCATTGACGTTGATTTTTATACCCTTCGTGAGCGTGATGTAGAAGAAATCCTTCCGTGGGATTTTATTGACGCAGGAGTTACGAAGAAATTCCTGATTCGGGAGTGGCAGCAGGCAAAAAATGAGACAGTGACACCAAATTGCCGTCAGCAGTGTTCGGGATGTGGAGCAAAACGTTATGGAGGAGGCGTATGTTATGAAGGTGAGAATTAAATTCAGCAAGCAGGGACCTGTAAAATTTGTAGGACATCTTGATACAATGCGTTATTTTCAGAAAGCCATCAGAAGAGCAGGGCTTCCCGTTGCTTTTTCCGGGGGCTATAGTCCTCATATGATTATGTCCTTTGCGGCGCCTCTTGGAGTAGGAACCACAAGCAAAGGAGAATATTTTGATGTGGAATTTACAGAAGTTATTTCCACAAAGGAAATTGTGGAGCGTTTAAACGGCACAATGGCAGAAGGAATGCAGGTTTTAAGTGCCCGGCAAGTAGAGGATGGAAAAGCAAGTAAGGCAATGGCTCTCGTGGCAGCCGCCGATTATTACGTGGAATTTCGCCAGGGAAAAGAGCCAAAAAGTGACTGGAAAGATAAAATTTCTCAGTTTTTATCTCAGGAGGAAATTCTGGTTACAAAGAAGACAAAGAAAAGTGAAAAGGAAGTAAATATTCGTCCTTTTATTTATAAAATGGAGCTTCACGAAGACAAAATATTTTATATGCTGGCGTCTGCAAGCGCCAATTATACAAAACCGGAGCTTGTGACAGATACCTTTTTTCAGTGGATGGGAGAAGAACTTTCTCCTTTTGCCTATGCAGTAGAGAGACTGGAAGTGTATGCCAATACAGGGACAGAGGAAAAACCGATGTTTGTTCCTCTGGAAGCATTAGGTGAGGAAATTGAGTAAACTGATCATTGCCGGAATGGAAATAGAGGGTGTTTCCTGTAATACCTGTGCTCTGGAAGAGGACGGGCATATTATGGAGCTTATGCTCGAGGAAAAAGGGAAAAAATCGATTCTGGGAAATATTTATGTAGGGCAGGTAGAAAATATTGCCGCAAATATTCAGGCGGCATTTGTCATGATTGATCCGGATACCAGATGCTACCTTCCTTTAAGTGATGTGAAAAATCCTGTTTTTTCCTCCGGACGAACAGGAGATGCTCCCCTTCGTCCCGGGGATATGCTGCTTGTACAGGTGAGCCGTGAGGCAATGAAGGGAAAACTTCCTGCTGTCACTACGAATCTGAATTTTACAGGCAAATATCTGGTTCTTACTACAGGGGAGAAAAAGATTGGTTTTTCCAAAAAACTGATTCAGGAAGAGAAAAATAAGCTGAATAAATGGTTGGAAGAAGAAAGGGCAGTTTCTCCCCGGGAGTACGGTATTGTTGTCCGTACAAATGCAGGAGAGGCAAGTAAGGAAGAATTTCTCACAGAACTTTCTTTTTTGAAGAGACTTTATGAAAAAACAGCGGTATATGGAAGGAGTCGTACCTGTTTTAGCTGCGTTTATGAAACAGAACCTTTTTATATGAATGCTGTTCGTGACACATATAGTAAACATTTGGATGAGATTGTGACCGATATACCTGAGGTTTTTGAACATATTGTGGCATATCTTAAAGAAGTAAGCCACGGAGAGGAAAATAAGGTGCGTCTTTATGAGGATGCGCTTCTTCCTTTATATAAGCTGTACAGGATTGGCATGGTCCTTGAGGAAGTGCAGAAGCAGAAGGTGTGGTTAAAAAGCGGCGGTTTTCTTGTGATCCAGCAAACAGAAGCTTTTGTTTCTATTGACGTAAACAGCGGAAAGTTTACAGGGAAGAAAAAGGCGGAGGAGACATACCGAAAGATCAATCTGGAGGCAGCAGGAGAAATTGCAAGGCAGCTTCGTCTGCGAAATCTATCCGGTATTATTCTGATTGATTTTATTAATATGGAAAACCCGGATCATCAGGACGAACTCTTTCATGTGCTTCAAAAGCATTTAAGAAAAGATTCTGTCAAGGCGAAGGCAGTGGATATTACGCCGCTTCATATTCTGGAAATGACAAGAAAAAAAGTGCGTCGTCCTCTTTCTGAGGATTTAAAAGAAATAAGTTTGCGATAATATATTTATGTTAACTAAAAGAATTTGGAGGGATACTATGCTGAAATTTACACATTTTAATTTTAATGTATTGAATCTTGAAAAAAGCCTTGCTTTTTATAAAGCGGCATTGGGCCTTGAGCCGGTAAGAGAGTTAAATGCTCCGGATGGTTCTTTTAAACTTGTTTATCTTGGGGATGGGGAAACAGATTTCCAGCTTGAGCTCACATGGCTTTGTGACAGAACAGAAGCGTACAATCTTGGAGAATGTGAATTTCATCTTGCATTTGATACAGATAAATATGAAGAGCTGCATAAACATCACAAGGAGATGGGATGCATTGCATTTGAAAATCCGGAAATGGGCATTTATTTTATTACAGATCCGGACGGATATTGGATTGAAATTCTGCCTGTAAAAAAATAAGACAAAATAAGAGAATTTTTTCAAAAATCATATTGACGGATTGCTATTTCCGTGCTAAGATAAACGAGTATGCCGCACAGAGAGGTTTAAGAACCAAACGGTCACCATATCTGGCGAGTAAAGATTATAGGAGGTGCCACGAATGTACGCAATTATTGCAACAGGTGGTAAACAGTACAAAGTTGCTGAAGGCGACGTAATCAGAGTTGAAAAACTCGGTGTTGAAGCTGGTGAAACCGTAACTTTTGACAATGTGATTGCAGTAAGCAATGACGGATTAAAAGTTGGAGACGATGTAAAAGGTGCCAGTGTTACCGCTTCTGTAGTTGAAAATGGTAAAGCTAAAAAAGTTATCGTTTACAAATACAAAAGAAAAACTGGTTATCACAAGAAAAACGGTCACAGACAGCAGTACACTAAAGTTAAAATCGAAAAGATTAACGGCTAATCTGGTGTCATTATGATTACAATTACAGTTAAGAAGAGAAACCATGATTATGTGGACTTTCGTTCGAAAGGACATGCCGGTTATGCAGAAGCAGGACAGGATATTGTTTGCGCTGCTGTATCAGCCCTGATTATTAATACTGTGAATTCTCTCGAGACATTTACAGAAGAGGATTTTCAGGCATCTGAGCAGGATGGGTTTGTGTCCATTCACTTTTTCGGAAAGAATACAGAGAAGGGAAGACTTCTTATGGATTCCCTGATTCTCGGATTAACAGAAATTGAGCATAGTTATAACAATCGATATTTGACAGTAAAAGTCAAGGAGGTGTAACAACATGATGAAAATGAACCTTCAGTTATTCGCACATAAAAAAGGAGTTGGTTCTACAAAGAACGGTCGTGATTCCGAATCTAAGAGATTAGGTGCGAAAAGAGCAGACGGACAGTTTGTAAAAGCTGGAAATATTCTTTACAGACAGCGCGGAACTAAGATTCACCCAGGTGAAAACGTAGGCTGTGGAAAAGATTATACTTTATTTGCACTGAAAGATGGTGTTGTAAGATTCACCAGAAAAGGACGCGATAAGAAACAGGTTTCTATCGTTGTAACAGATGCAGAGTAATTTTGGTTAAGTGGGAGGCTTCGAATCTATATGGTTTGGAGCCTCTCTTTTCATAAAAGAGAACAGAGGTAGAATATGTTTGCAGACAGAGCAAAAATTTTAATTCGATCCGGAAAAGGCGGGGACGGACATGTAAGCTTCCGAAGAGAATTGTATGTTCCTAATGGCGGTCCGGACGGCGGAGACGGCGGCTGTGGCGGAGACGTTATTTTTGAGGTTGATGAAGGCCAGAATACTTTAGGTGAGTATCGACATAAACGGAAATATAAAGCACAGGACGGCGAAGAAGGCGGAAAGCGCCGTTGTCATGGTGCAGATGGAAAAAGTATTGTATTGAAAGTTCCGGAAGGAACTGTAATTATGGATGCAGAATCCCGTAAAGTGATCGCAGATATGTCCGGTGAAAACAGGCGTCAGGTTGTGTTAAGAGGCGGAAAAGGCGGAAAAGGAAACCAGCATTATGCGACTGCTACTATGCAGGTACCTAAATATGCACAGCCAGGACAGCCGGCGCAAGAACTGGAAGTTCTGCTTGAACTGAAAGTGATTGCAGACGTGGGACTTGTAGGATTTCCAAATGTTGGAAAATCTACTTTCCTTTCCCGTGTGACAAATGCACAGCCTAAAATCGCCAACTATCACTTTACAACTTTAAGTCCGAATCTCGGTGTAGTAGATACAGAGAACGGCGGTTTTGTAATTGCTGATATACCGGGGCTGATTGAGGGAGCTTCAGAAGGTGTTGGACTTGGATATGAATTTCTTCGTCACATTGAGCGTACAAGGGTGATGATTCACATTGTGGACGCAGCTTCTACAGAGGGAAGAGATCCGATTGAAGATATTTATAAAATCAATAAAGAGCTGGAAGCATACAATCCGGAAATAGCTTCCCGTCCCCAGGTAATTGCAGCAAATAAAATTGACTGCATTTTTGACGACGGGGAAGAAAGCCCGGTTGATAAGCTGAAAGCAGAATTTGAGCCAAAAGGGATTTCTGTGTATCCGATTTCAGCGGTGACAGGACAGGGAGTTCGTGAGCTTCTTTTCCATGTAAAAGAACTTCTTGATTCCTGTGAGCGGGAACCGATTGTATTTGAACAGGAATTTTTTCCGGAGGATGTTTTAATTACAGAAAATCTTCCATTTACAGTGGAACATCTGGAAGAGGACGAGCATATTTTTGTTGTGGAGGGACCCAAAATCGAAAAAATGCTTGGTTATACAAATCTGGATTCCGAGAAGGGATTTGCATTTTTCCAGAAGTTCCTGAAGGATGGTGGAATTCTGGAAGAGCTTGAAAAAGCAGGCATCCAGGAAGGCGATACCGTTCGTATGTATGGATTTGACTTTGATTATTATAAATAAACAGGAGGACAAAATGACAAGTAAGCAGAGAGCCTATTTAAAAAGCCTTGCAATGACAATGGATCCTATCCTTCAGCTTGGAAAAAGCGGGCTGACACCGGAAAATACAGCTTCTGTTGAGGAAGCACTTGCTGCAAGAGAGCTGATTAAAATCAGTGTTCTTCAGAACTGTCTGGAAGATCCGAGGGAGATGGCTGCTGTATTGGCAGAAAGAACACACTCTCAGGTGGTACAGGTAATCGGTAAGAAGATTGTCTTATATAGAGAAGGCAAAAAAGAAAAGAAAAAAATCGTCCTTCCCTGATTTCAGGAGGTGGAAATGGGCGGAAAAAGAAAAAAAATAGGAATAATGGGCGGTACGTTTGACCCGATTCATGTAGGGCATCTGATTCTGGGGGAACAGGCATATGAGCAGCTTGGTCTGGACGAAGTATGGTTTATGCCTTCCGGAAATCCTCCCCACAAAAAAGAAAGGGAAGGCAGAGCTACAGATATGGAGCGGGTGGAGATGGTGCGCTGTGCCATTGCCGGTAATCCGCATTTTTTCCTGTCTCTTGCAGAGATGGATACAGATGGATACTCCTATACTTATCGGACACTGGAAACCCTGAAAAGAGAACATCCGGATACGGATTACTATTTTATTATCGGGGCAGATTCGCTTTTCAATCTTCATACCTGGAAAAACCCGGAGCGTATCTGTAAATCCTGTATTATGGTAGTTGCCTCCAGAAATCACGCTTCTGCTGAAAAGCTTCTGAAAGAAATGAAAAAGGCTTCCCAAAAATATCAGGGGCATTTTCTTCTTCTGGAAACTATGAACGTGGATGTATCCAGCCAGGAGCTGCGTAAATGGATACAGGAGGGAAAAAGTATTCGCTACTATGCTCCAGATCCGGTGATTGATTTTATTGAAAAAAAGGGGATTTACAAAAGATGGCTAAATACGATTTCATAAAAATGCAGAAAAAGCTTGTAAAATATCTGGATGAAGACAGATTTGCCCATACGCTCGGAGTCATGTATACTTGTGCATCTCTTGCAATGGTTCACGGTTATGATTTGGAAGATGCTCAGGTTGCTGGTCTTCTTCACGACTGTGCAAAATGTATTCCCAATAAAAAAAAGCTGAAGCTGTGCAGTCAGAATAATATTTCGGTTACTGCTTTTGAGGAAGAACACCCTTTTCTTCTTCATGCAAAACTGGGAGCATACATTGCCAGAAAAAAATATGATATTACAGATGAGGAGATTCTGTCTTCTATTACGTATCATACAACCGGACGCAGGGAAATGAGCCTATTGGAAAAGATTGTGTACATTGCAGATTATATTGAGCCAATGAGAAACAAAGCTCCAAATTTGGATAAAATCCGAAAGTTGGCTTTTCAGGACCTTGACGAATGTCTGTATGAAATTTTAAAAGATACACTGGAATATTTAGATGAAAATCCCCAGAATGTAGACAATACAACAAAAGAAGCGTTTTCTTATTATAAGGAACTGCATACAAACCGAAACAAGGAGGCATAAAATGAGCAAATCAAGAGAAATGGTAACTCTGGCATGTCAGGCTTTGGAAGATAAAAAAGGAAAAGATATTAAAGTCATTGATATTCATGAAGTTTCTACTATTGCAGATTACTTTGTAATTGCAAGTGGTTCCAATCAGAACCAGGTGCAGGCAATGGTAGATAATGTGGATGAACAGCTTGGCCGTGCCGGCTATGAAGCAAAGCAGGTGGAGGGGACAAAAAACTCCGCATGGATCCTTATGGATTACGGCGATGTGATCATTCATGTATTTGATGAAGAAAACCGTCTTTTCTATGATCTGGAACGAATCTGGAGAGATGGAAAAGAATTGGATATATCTGAGTTTTTGGAAGAAAAATAAGCAAATGAAAAAGATGAGGCGGCTTCTTTCGTGAGAAACCGCCTTGTGCTGTTTTATGAGAAAAAAATTTACTGATAAAAACGGAATACACCAAATACTTTACCGAGAATTTCCACATTTCCTGTCACGATGATAGGCTCCATGCTGTCATTCTCCGGCTGAAGACGATAATATCCTTTTTCTTTGTAAAAAGTTTTTACTGTAGCGGAATCTTCTACAAGGGCTACCACAATATCTCCGTTTTCTGCTGTATTCTGCTGTTTTACGAGAACCTGATCGCCGTCAAAAATTCCGGCATTGATCATACTTTCTCCTTTGACTTTCAGCATAAAGCTCTGCTCATTAGGCATATATTCTGCCGGAATAGGGAAATATGTTTCGATATTTTCTACAGCAAGAATCGGCTGTCCGGCTGCCACAGTGCCGACAAGGGGAACATTTACTACCTCGCGGCGGACAAGATTGAAATTGTCGTCAATAATTTCAATTGCTCTCGGTTTTGTGGCATCTCTTCGGATATATCCGTTTTTTTCCAGAGTTTCCAGATGAGAGTGAACAGATGAAGTGGATTTTAAACCGACTGCATCGCAGATTTCACGGACAGAAGGCGGAAAACCTCTGTTAATAATTTCGTTTTTTAAATAATTCAAAATCTCAAGCTGTTTCTGTGTGATTTTGCCATATGCCATAGGGAGTACCTCCTGTAAGTTCTTATGTTCTTTTTTATTACTGCTATCATACCATACTTTAACAAAAAAAGCAAACAAATATTCGGTAAAATAGAAACTTTTGTTTTTCTTGTTTTTGCCAGGAGAAAATGATATACTTATAAAATGCGATGAAAGAAAATCCAAAAGGAGGCATTTGTTTGCCAGGTAAAAAAAGTCATTCCGGGAAAACTCCGGGAATTTTTGCGAGATTAAAAAAGATATTCGGCCGAAACATAGCAACAGCAATGTTTGGCGTACTTTTTGTATATATGATTTTTAGTGCGGTTCTCTATATGACATCTGATCATATTGAAGCTTATCAGGTAACCTCAGGGCCGTTATCCAGAAATGAGACATACACAGGACTTGCCATCAGAGAAGAGACGGTTGTTCAGGCGGAATCAGGTGGATATGTTAACTATTATGCCAGAGAGGGAAATAAGATTAATGCAAACGGAGCAGTATACGCTTTAAGTACATCGAAAAACCCGGAAGGCGGTGTTCAGCTTAATCAAAAGGAGCTTGCTCAGATTCGAAAAGATATGATGAGCTTTTCCAAAGGCTTTTCTTCCAGTCAGTTTCATAGTACATACAGTTTTAAATATCAGCTGGAGGGAAGTATTCTCCAATATTCTGGTGTGACAGGAGAGCCAACCGCTCCTCTTGTTTCTTACGATGATGGTGAGGAAGAAATTTCAGAGGAAAATCTTGTGAGTATGGAACCGGTGACCCTTGGAAACCAGACAATCAGTAAGGCACAGGCTGACGGAATTGTTCTTTATTCCAAAGACGGATATGAGGGAAAGACGGCAGATACGGTGACAGCAGAAGATTTTGACCAGAATTCCTATCATGAGACAGATTTAAAAACACAGAAGCAAGTGGAAGCGGGAGATGATATTTACACACTGATCACAGATGAAAGATGGAGTCTTTTGATTCCTTTAAGTGATAAACAAGCAGCGCGACTAGCAGATCGAACGGTCATGCGTGTAAAGTTTTTAAAAGACGGTATGACTCAAAGCGGAGATTTTTCGATTATGGAAATCGACGGAGAAAAATATGGACGTCTTGATTTTAATAAGGGGCTTGTTCGCTATGCTTCTGATCGTTTTCTTGATATTGAACTGGTAACAAACACGGTAACCGGGCTTAAAATTCCTCTTTCGTCTGTAGTGACAAAGGAATTTTACACGATTCCCTCTTCTTTTGCAGCCACAGGCAGCGAGGGTGGAGAAGAAGGATTTTTTACAGTGGGTAAAAATAAATCGGGAGACAATGTAAAAAATTTTGTAACGCCTACCGTTTATGCAAGAGTGGGACAGAAACAGACTGCTTCTCTCGGAACAGAAGAAAAAGAACCTTCCTATATATATTATGTAGATAAAAACTCTTTTAAAGAGGGAGATGCTATTATTAATCCTAATTCCCAGGAGAGATATATCGTAGGAGATACTGCTGTTCTGGAGGGAGTGTACTGCATTAATCAGGGATATGCCGTATTTCGGAGAATTGAGATCCTGGATCAGAACGAAGAGTATGCTATTGTATCGAAAGGAACGTCTTACGGGCTGTCCAGATATGACCGTATTGTTCGAGATGCATCAGAGGTAAAAGAAGAGGATATTCTCTATTAAAACTGCAGGAGGAAATATGATGATAGAACAAAATCTGAAAAATGTAGAAGAAAATATAGAAAGAAGCTGTGCTGTTTCCGGTCGGAAGAAAGAAGAGGTTACTCTGATTGCAGTGAGTAAAACAAAACCGGTATCCATGCTTATGGATGCATATCGTTGCGGGCAGAGAATTTTCGGAGAAAATAAGGTACAGGAAATTATGGATAAATATGAGCAGATGCCAGATGACGTACAGTGGCATATGATCGGACATCTCCAGCGAAACAAGGTAAAATATATTGTGGATAAGGTTGCCATGATTCATTCTGTAGATTCTCTACGCCTTGCGGAAACGATTGAGCAGGAAGCTGCAAAGAAAAATGTAATCGTGCCTGTTCTTGTGGAAGTCAATGTTGCGCAGGAGGAGAGTAAATATGGTTTTTCGCCGGAAGAAGTGATTCCTTTCCTGGAAAAAGTATCCGTTTTTTCTCATATTCAGGTAAAAGGACTTATGACAATCGCTCCATTTGTAGAAAATCCGGAAGAAAACAGGGGAGTTTTTCACAAATTAAGGAAATTAAGTGTTGACATTAGAGAGAAAAACATTAATAATATTACTATGAGCGTCCTGAGCATGGGTATGACTGGAGACTATCAGGTTGCAATCCAGGAGGGCGCTACGATGGTACGTGTTGGAACAGGTATCTTCGGAGAAAGAAACTATGCAGTTAGATAAAATTATGAAATAAAGATTGGAGATTAAAATGGATGTTTTAGGTAAGTTTTTGAATGCCATCAAGCTGAATGATAATATGGACGAGGACGACGATTACTTAGATGACAGCCTGATGGATGATGAAGACGACGATTTCATTGATGACGAAATAGAAGAAAGACCGAAGAAGAAGTTTTTCGAAAAATTTGCCAGAAAATCAGATGATGACATAGACGACATGGATTATCTTGATGATGATGAGGAGGAAGAGGAAGTTCCGGTGAAGACTTCTTCCAGAGCAAATGTAAAAACTGCGGCTGCAAAAGCACCGATGAGACAGGAGCGTGTTTCTCGCCCGGCTGCCTCACCTAAAATCACACCTATGCGAAGCAGCAAACGCGGTACACAGGCGCCTAATATGGAAGTTTGTGTAATCAAGCCTTCTTCTATGGAAGATACGAGAGAGATTGCAGATACACTTGTAGATAATTCTACTGTTATTTTAAATCTGGAAGGAATTGATATGGAGCTTGCCCAGAGAATTATTGACTTTACTTCCGGTGCCTGTTATTCTCTTGGAGGCAGCCTGCAGAAGGTTTCCAGCTACATCTTCGTACTTGGACCTTACAACGTAGATATTACAGGGGACCTTCAGAATATTCTCGGAGGCTCTGTTCCTTCTGTGAGGGCAGGATATTAATACTAATGGATAAAAATGAATTTTTTACTAAGAGAATCCGAGAATTAGCCAATATCTCTTTCCAGAGGGATATTGTGACTTTTTCGGATTTTCTTAATTTGAATGAAAGAAATATAGTCAACAGCCTGGATTTCCGCTCATCTGGTGTAATCGTGGAGAGCTTTGGTGGCTACGATAATGCAGAGCGTCAGATGGTAGCATTTCATTCAGATGCGCTTGCTTATCCCTGGGAGTATCCTATCGACTGTCTCCGTATCCGCCCAAGGGCGGCAAAATTTTCGGAGGCTCTTACGCACAGAGATTATCTGGGAGCTGTTTTAAATCTGGGTGTGGATAGAAGCGTTGTAGGTGATATTCTTACAGAAGAAAAAGAAGCATATCTGTTTTGCTTAAGTAAAATGACAGATTTTTTTCTGGAAAATCTTTTCCGAATCCGCCATACAGAGGTCATGATTGAAAAAATAGAAAATCCCGCGGATCTTCCGAAGCCAAAGATGGAGTCTATAAGCGGAACCTGTGCCTCTGTGCGTCTCGATTCCCTTATTTCTCTGGCATTTCAGTCTTCCAGAAGCAGTATGGTTGCTTTTATAGAGGGAGGACTTGTATTTGTAAATGGACGTCTGATTACATCAAATGGATATGAGCCAAAGGAAGGGGATATTATTTCTGTAAGAGGAAAAGGGCGCTTTCTTTATGATGGAATTACAAGGCAGACAAAGAAAGGCAGATACAGCGTAAGAATTTTACGTTACACTTCATAAGGAGATACATTATGGACGCATTACTTGTAAAAAGAGACAACGAATTTCATTATCCCATTTATTTTGCACAGGATTTTAAAGGACTTTCCGGAGTCCTTTCAGAAGAAGATTTAGCCGGTCGCAGGATTTGTCTTGTTTGTGACAGCAATACTTTCTCTCTGTATGCGGAAGAAGTAAAAAAAGAACTGGAAAAAGCAGCTGAAGAGGTATGTATATTTACGTTTCAGGCAGGAGAGGAACAGAAAAATCTTCACACGGTATCAAAACTTTATACTTTTCTCATAGAAAGAGGGTTTGACAGAAAATGTGTCCTTGCCGCTCTTGGTGGCGGTGTAACCGGAGATTTGACCGGTTTTGCCGCAGCAACCTATTTACGGGGAATTGATTTTATTCAGATACCCACAACTCTTCTGGCTCAGGTGGACAGCAGCGTAGGTGGAAAAACAGGTGTGGATATGGCACAGTATAAAAATATGGTAGGTGCTTTTTGTCAGCCGCGTCTTGTGTACATGAATCTTAACACCTTAAAGTCGCTTCCTGAAAGAGAATTTATCTGCGGAATGGGAGAAGTTTTAAAAACAGGTCTTATTTGTGATGGAGAATTTTTCCGTTTGGTATGTAAAGAACAGGAAAAAATACGGAACCTGGATTCTGTGCTTTTAACTTCTGTTGTAAGAAGATGCTGTGAAATCAAAGCCGGCATTGTGGAGAGGGATCCAAAAGAACAGGGAGAGAGAGCCCTTTTAAATCTCGGGCACACAGCAGGCCATGCTGTAGAAAAACTGAAGCATTTTACTCTTGGTCATGGACAGTGTGTAGGACTTGGGCTTCATGTTACCGCCTTCCTCTCAAAGAAGCGGGGACTTCTTACAGAAAAGGAATACAGAGAGATTCTTTTGGGACTTGAGGGGTATAAACTTCCTTTAAAAACAGAAGGCTTACAGGCGGAGGAAGTACTTGCAGCTACAAAAAAAGACAAGAAGATGGAACAGGGACAGATTAAATTTATTCTTATGGACGGAATCGGAAAGAGTTTTATAGATAAAACCGTTACGGATGAGGAGCTGCTGCAGGCAATCGGGGAGATTCTCATATGAATAAAAAAGAAAAGAAAACTCCTTTATCTTCAGGTTTGTACATCCTTTTAAGCAGTCTGATCGTTGTTATAGCCGTATTTCTGGATCAGTATACAAAGTTTCTGGCTGCAGCTTATTTAAAAGGGAAAGAGGCTATTTCCCTGATCCCCGGCGTATTGGAGCTGAAATATCTGTACCCGGAAAACAGAGGAATTGCTTTTGGAATGTTTCAGGGTTCTACTGCGTTTTTTGCTGTTATGAGTATGATACTTTTTATATTAATTATCTGGATTTTTTTGAAAATGCCAAAGAATCGGTATTATATGCCCCTCATGGCAGTCTGTGTACTAATGCTTTCCGGTGCACTCGGAAATATGATAGACCGTGTTTTTCGCGGATATGTCATAGATTTTATTTATTTTTCCCTGATTGATTTTCCTGTCTTTAATATGGCAGATATTTATGTAGTATGCGGCGGAATCTTACTTGTGATTTTTGTCTTTTTCAAATATAAAAAAGAGGATGATTTCGACTTTTTAAGTTTTAGAAAAAAGGAAAAATAAGATATGGATAAAATCATTTTTCAGGTAGAAAAAGAAAATACCGGAATCCGGATTGATAAGTATCTCTCTGATAATATGGAGGATATATCTCGTTCTTACCTGCAAAAGCTTTTAAAAGATAAGAGTATTACGGTGAATAATAAAGCCATAAAAGCTAATTATAAGGTTCAGGAGGGAGATATGGTTTCGGTTTTTGTTCCGGAACCGGAGGAACCGAATATTCTTCCGGAAGAAATTCCTCTTGATATTCTCTACGAGGACGATTCTCTTATGGTGGTAAATAAACCAAAGGATATGGTGGTGCACCCTAGTGCCGGGCATACATCAGGTACCCTTGTCAATGCTGTTTTATTTCACTGCAAGGGAAACTTATCCGGAATTAATGGCATTATGCGCCCCGGTATTGTGCACAGAATCGATAAAGATACTACAGGTGCCCTTCTGATCTGTAAGACAGATACGTGTCACCGCATTCTGGCAGAGCAGCTTAAGGTACACAGTATTACAAGAAGATACCGTGCAGTTGTGCAGGGGAACTTAAAGGACGATGAAGGAACAGTCGAAGGGCCTATTGGACGTCATACGACAGACAGAAAAAAAATGGCAATTAATTATAAAAACGGGAAAGAGGCAATTACGCATTACCGTGTTCTTGAACGTTTCGGAAACGCTACCTATATTGAGTGCCGGCTTGAGACCGGTCGAACGCACCAGATTCGTGTGCATATGGCGAGCATCGGCCACCCCCTTCTGGGAGACACGACATACGGATCTTCAAAAAATCCTTATCATTTACAGGGACAGGCACTTCACGCAATGGTTCTTGGTTTTCTTCACCCTGTTACAAATGAGTACATGGAATTTACGGCGCCTTTGCCAGAATATTTCTTGAAATTGTTAGAAAAATTACGAAAATAGTTGCCATTCTCCCGGAAAATATAGTATAATAATAATATGAATTTTCCAGTGAAGGGAGTGGCAGTTATGAACACAACAAGTTCGGTTATTACAATAGGACGTCAGTATGGAAGCGCAGGCAGACAGATTGGTCAGGAAGTAGCAAAGTATTTCGGGATTAAATGTTACGATAAAGAGCTTCTGGAACATGCGGCAAATGACAGCGGTATCTGCAAAGAATTATTTGAAAATCATGATGAAAAGCCTACAAACAGTTTTCTGTATTCACTTGTAATGGATACATATTCTTTTGGATATTCTTCAGCAGGATTTACAGATATGCCTATGAACCATAAAGTATTCCTGGCACAGTTTGATGCAATTAAAAAGCTTGCTTCAGAAGGACCATGCGTCATGGTAGGCAGATGTGCAGATTATGCCCTTTCTGACAATCCCAACTGCTTCAGTGTATTTATCCATGCAGATATGGAATGGAGAATCCGTCGTATTTCCGGAAAATACAACAAAAATGCAAAAGAGGCAAAGGATATGATTACAAAGACGGACAAGAGCCGTTCCAGCTATTACAATTATTACACAAATAAAAAATGGGGCGCAGCTTCCGGATATAGCCTTTGTCTTGAAAGCAGTAAACTTGGTGTAGAAGGAACAGCACGTGCAATTATAGAAGCAGTTCGTATTTTTGATTCACTGAAAGAAAAATAAAATAAGTAATTTTTAAAACAGGGGATTCTCATTTTGAGAATCCCCTGTCCCATCCTTTGATATTTCCGTTTAAAATTGCTGTAAACATACGCTCCTTTACCCCGGGATTATCCTGGTTTAGCTGGTGAAGGAGATTTTTTATGTATTCTCTTTTGGTGTTTCCATCAGCAGGGCATTTATTTTTTACAACAGGAAGTGCATATTTATTCTGAAAGCCGATTACATCTTTTTCTTCCATAAAAAGAAGAGGGCGGATTAACGTAAGTCCCATACGATCCCAATAAGTAACAGGGGAGAAGGTATGGAAGCGGCCTTCATAAATCAGAGACATCAGCATGGTTTCCACTACATCATCCTTATGGTGACCATATGCCACTTTATTGCATCCAAGTTCTTTTGCCACCTCATTCAAAGCCCCTTTTCTCATTTTGGAGCAGAGGGAACAGGGATTGCTTTCTTTTCGATCTTCGAATATGATTTTATAGATTTCCGTAGGAATGGGAGTATAATGGATTCCAAGTTCATCACACAGATTCTGTATTGGCTCCATAGAGACTCCTTCAAAACCAAGATCTACCGTAATAGCCTCAATAGTAAAGTTCTGAGGATAAAAGCGTTTGAGTCCGTGAAGGGCATAGAGAAGTGTAAGGCTGTCTTTTCCGCCAGAAACGCCTACTGCAATTTTATCCCCTTCCTGTATCATCTGGAATTCGTCCACAGCCTTTCGTGTTACGCTTAGTAATTGCTGTAATTTCATATATAAGTAATATCCTTTCTGCTATAATGAAACATATCTGTCTGAAAATCAGTACGGAGCTATTATATCCTGTTTCCGGTTTCTCCGCAATACAAAACAAAAATCAATCCGAAAAATATTGAGACATTTTCAAAGAGATATGATATAATGATAGGAAATTGGGCAGTGAAGACTGTCACGGAAAAAATGAATGGAGGAGCTTATGAAATATCGTTGGGACAACCGATACCTGCACTGGGGCGTAACTGCATTTCTTGTTATTGCTGCAAGTATACTGTTTTATTATGGGATTTTCCATATGAATACCCTTGTTGCAGGAATTAAAACCTTTTTGGGGATTATGGCGCCAATCATCTACGGAATTGCTATTGCCTATATTTTAAGTGCTGTTGTAAATTTCCTTGAGAAATCTGTTGTCTATCCCCTTCTTGCAAAGGCAGGAGTAAAACTGGAAAAAAGAGGCCATAGAATTACACGGTGGATTTGTGTGATATCTTCCCTTCTTTTTCTTCTTGTTGTAATATATGCTCTTGTGATGATGATTCTCCCGCAGCTTATTCGAAGTATTATGAACATTATTTATAGTTTTCCAAGCTACGTGACTGTAGGGGAGCAGTGGCTTAACTCTTTCATAGAGAAGGGGTGGGATATGGATGCAGATGCGATTAATATGTTAAATCAGTATTCTGCACAGGCTCAGGATTATCTCACAACTAATATTTTACCGCAAATGCAAAGTATGCTGAAAAATATTTCAGCCGGCATTTTTGATGTAGTGCTTTTTTTGAAAAACTTTTTAATCGGAGCAATCGTTTCTTTGTATGTTCTTGCAGATAAAGAACGATTTGTGGCAAAAAGCAAAATGTTTGCTTATGCAATTATGCCTGAAAAATGGGCGAATACGATGATTCATGCCATGCGCTTTACGCATAAGACATTTGGTGGATTTATCAGTGGAAAAATTCTGGATTCTGCCATTATTGGCGTTCTTTGCTATATTGGAGTAACGCTTATGGATATGCCGTATGCCGTTCTTATCAGCGTAATCGTGGGCGTGACAAATGTAATTCCATTTTTCGGTCCATATTTGGGAGCAATCCCATGTATTTTGCTGATTCTTTTTATAGATCCTTTAAAGAGTCTTTATTTTGCTTTATTTATCCTTGTGCTGCAGCAATTCGACGGCAATATCCTTGGACCGAAAATTCTGGGGGATTCCACAGGTCTTTCCAGTTTCATGGTAATTGTGGCAATTATGATAGGAGGCGGCTTGTTCGGTATTCCGGGAATGATCATCGGTGTTCCTGTATGTGCAGTAATTTACGCAGCGATATGGAATCTCATCGGTCATTCTCTGAAGGGAAAGGATATGCCGGAAGCAGAAGAGGAGTACCTGGAAATCGACTGTTTGGATCCGGTAACAAGAAAAGCTCTTCCATTAAAAAAAGAAGTAAAACCTGCAAAAGAGAAAAAAGAACCGGATGGATTTTTTGTAAAACTCTGGAATGCCCTTGTTAAGTTTCTTCTTGCACTGTGGCTGATTTTAAAAGAAAATATTATGAAGATTATCGAAAAGATCAAAAAAGGAGACAAAAAGTGAAACTTGTAATACAGCGTGTTAATCATGCAGAGGTAAAGGTAGATGGAGAGGTGACAGGAAGCATTAACAAAGGCTTCCTCGTCCTTCTTGGAGTAGGAAAAGAGGACACAAGGGAGATTGCGGATAAATATCTGAAAAAGATGCTTGGACTTCGGATTTTTGAAGATGAAGCAGGAAAAACAAATTTATCCCTTGCAGATGTGAATGGCGAACTTTTAATTGTTTCTCAGTTTACTTTATATGCAAACTGTAAAAAGGGAAATCGTCCAAGCTTTATTGAAGCCGGCGCTCCGGATCAGGCAAATGAGCTTTATGAATATATGATTGCTCAGGCAAAAAAATCGGTTCCTGTTGTGCAGCATGGAATTTTTGGTGCAGATATGAAAGTTTCCCTTGAAAATGACGGTCCGTTTACCGTAATTCTGGATGAATCCATTCTTTAAGAATGGGGCATCCGGGCACAGATGCATCTATACGACAAACCATAGTTTTTCAAATAGATATAGATAAATAAAAAGGAGGCTGCTTCTTATGATGGATTATTTGGATAAAAAGGTAACTTATAAAGAACAAAATGATATTCAAAATACATTAAAGCTTCGTGAAGTTTTAAATACACTTCCCGATTTCTGCAGGGATTATTTCCGCGCCATTGACGCAACGACTACAACAAAAACAAGAATTTCCTATGCGTATGATATTCGCATTTTTTTTCAGTTTCTTCTCGATACAAATCCAGTGTTTAAGGATCATACCCTCCGAGATTTTAAGGTTGATGTTCTGGATCAGATCAAGGCTGTCGATCTCGAGGAATACATGGAATATTTAAAGGTTTATCCGTCTAAAGATAAAACGGAAACAAACGGCGAACGTGGACTAAAAAGAAAGATTTCCGCTCTTCGAAGCTTTTATGCTTACTATTATAAACGGGAACTGATACATACTAATCCTACGGTTTTGATTGACGTTCCGAAAATACATCAGAAAACAATTGTTCGTCTGGATACAGATGAAGTTGCCATGCTTCTTGATTATATTGAGCACTGCGGAGAATCTTTAAGCGGCCAGAAACGTGTTTATTACGAAAAAACAAAGGAACGGGATCTTGCCCTTGTAACTCTTCTTTTAGGAACGGGAATCCGTGTTTCTGAGTGTGTGGGACTTGATATAGAAGATGTGGATTTTAAAAATAACGGAATTCGTGTCACGCGAAAAGGTGGAAATGAAATGATTGTCTATTTTGGAGATGAGGTTGCAAAAGCGCTTAAAAACTATCTTGAAGTGCGAAGTGGAATCACTCCCATAGCCGGTCATGAACACGCTCTCTTCTATTCTACTCAGCGCCGCAGAATGGGTGTGCAGGCAGTAGAAAATCTCGTAAAGAAATACGCGAGGGAAATTACGACTACAAAAAAGATTACGCCTCATAAGCTTCGCAGTACCTACGGTACTGCCCTTTATCAGGAAACAGGTGATATTTATCTCGTTGCAGATGTTCTGGGGCACAGAGACGTAAATACAACGAAAAAACATTATGCAGCAATTGATGATAACCGAAGACGCAAGGCAGCTACTGCGGTACGGCTGCGGGAAGATTAAAAAATAGACAGGGGATTACAAAATATTTGTAGTCCCCTGCATTTTATTATCGTATGTAATTTATTTTATAAGGCGACACTGATTTTGTCCTGGAAATCTTCCGGTACATCCTCTTTGTCAAGAGACATACTAACAACAAATTTTACATTAAATTGCTCTCCCACTTCTGTAAGGTGTGCCAGTGCCTCAGAAATTTCTTCTTTTTCTGTGAGCTTTGCAGTTGTTAAAAAGCTGTCCAGATAAATCTGCTCTAAATCGTGATCTTGAGAAATAATACCGCATACAAAACCTACGAATTCATCTGCATTTTTAATAGGATATGCAGAAACATCGATAAGACGGATTTTGTTGTTAAGCTCATACATATGCTTTGTGCTCTTGTCTAAGTAAACAATGCTGCCGTTGGCATCTTTAATCGCTCCGTTTACTCTGTCTAACAGTACTTTTGTTTTGCCTTTGCCTTTCTTTCCTACAATCAGTTCAACCATGATGTTTTCCTCCTTAGACACATATGATATTAAATTTTAACCAAAAACATGATTTAATATGCTTCAATTATAGTGCATTTTATCATAAAATTCAATGCCTATTTGAGAAAAAATATAACTTTTTTATAGAAAAATTAATATTTAATGGTTAACTGGACTTAAAAAACCCAATGGCGAAGACTAATAACAGTCAAAACCATCGGGTTTTCTTTATTCAGGTAATTATATTCAGAATTTTGATGTAATTAAACACTGTTAATATTCTGCAAAAGTGAACTCATTTGCTGGTACAAGAGTTCTTTGGTAGATGCCCCCATTACAATAGATATGAATGGTTTGCCATAGGCATTCTGGCTTAATAAAGCAAGACAGTTTCCCGCAAGATTCGTAGTACCTGTTTTTCCGCCCAGGATTGTTACGTCCTTTGGTGCAGTTGCCTCTCCTGTAAGGTAATGGTCCGTGGCTTCCAGGGTAGTAGAAGCCTCGCTTCCATCCTGATGATTATAGGTAACCGTATAAGAAGGAAGCTGAGTAATCTCTGTAAATTCCGGGTATTTTAAAGCCTCTTTGAGCATGAGATAAATGTCGTAAGGTGTTGTGTAATGACTTTCGTTCTGAAGACCGTGAGGGTTTGTAAAATGCGTTCCTGTGCAGCCAAGAGAGGCTGCATAAGAATTCATCATATTTACAAAATTTTCTGTGGAGCCCCCCACATGAGTTGCAATGGCAGAGGCTGCGTCATTGCCGGAATATACAAGAAGACAGTGTACAAGCTCGTCCATAGTGACCTGGTCTCCTGCCCAGAATCCACATACCTGAGAACCTTCTTCAAGTGTTACATTTTCCTGACTGATTGTCACTATATCTTCCATATTGCCGTACTGAAATGCCAGAATCGCAGTCATTATTTTTGTAATACTGGCAGGATATACTCTTTCGTATGCCCCTTTTGCATACATGGTTTCCTTACTGTCCAGGTTCAGAAGAAGCCCTTTTTGTTCTTCCTGAAGGCTTACCGTTTCCAGGGGAACATCGCCTTCCACCACACAGAGCTCCGCTGCAAAAGCGGGAGCTTTCTGTGATTCCTTTGACACAAGAGTATTTTCAAATTCTCTGGAGGCATCAAACTCCTGAAAGGGACTGGAAAAGCTTCCTCCTTGCAGTTTATAGACAAGATACCCTCCTCCGCAGCCGAACGTCACAAGAATGAGAAGTAAGAGTATAGTATTTCGAATCCTGCGCCGGCGCATACGACGCATTCTGGCTCTGGAAACAGCACGTGAAGGCGGTTTTCTTTTAGTTCTTTCAATCTCTCTTTCTCTAGCTGTCATAAGTATTCCTCTTTCTGATAAAAATCTTTTTTCTCAATATCTTTTTTATAAGCTCTGCCCTGAAGACCTACATTTAAAACAAATCCCATTCCGATAAACATGCTGACAAGAGAAGTCAGCCCATAGCTTACAAAAGGAAGTGGTGTTCCTGTATTTGGAGCGATTCCGGTTGCAACAGAAATATTCAAAAATGCCTGCAGCGCAACAATTGTTCCAACTCCGCAGCATATAATCTTTCCTGCCTGATCTTTTGCTCTCAAGCTCATCCGAACACATTCCGCTGCAATCAGAAAGAGAAGAATAACAATGGCGGAGCAGCCAATAAATCCGTATTCCTCTCCTGCCACTGCAAAAATAAAATCTGTTTGATTTTCCGCAACGAAGTTTCCTTCATTGACAGAGGCTGTATTCTCCTCTTTTGAAAGGCGTTTTCCAATCAGTTCACCGGAAGCGATAGCTGTTTTTGAATTGTTCTGCTGTTCGACATTATCGCTGTATTCTTCATTTTCAGGATACAAAAACGACATAATACGATCTCTCTGATAATCCTTTATCAGATTCTGATCCGGCTGTACAACAATGGAAAGAAAAATGATCAAAAGAGGAATCGCAATCAAAATTGATCCTCCTATGATTTTATAGCTCAATCCTGCAATATAGATAAGGATACAGAACATAACCGCAATGGTGATTGTATTTTTCATATCTGGCTGGCTGTAAACGAGAACCAGTGGAATTATGAGTAAAACAGCAGCCTGCACCAGAGTTTTGAGTGTATTTAAATCATCTTCATGGTCCATAAAGAATTTGGCAAAAAATAAAATAATAATAATTTTTGTCAATTCTGTAGGCTGGAAACGGATAAAGCCAAGGTCAATCCATCTTGCAGCTCCGTTGGCACTGTCACCAAAAAGACGCACACCAAGAAGCATGACAATATTAAAGCCGTACATAATCCATTGAAAATTCAAAATCCAGGAATAATCAATGAGGGAAAGTATCAGCATGATAGTAACTCCTAAGATTACACCTGCAAGCTGTTTTGTCTGAAGATCTTGTCTGGCTGTACCAACAAGCTCTACCCCTATTCCGCTCACAAGAAGAAGAAAGAGCACCAGTCTGAAATTGTAAAAACGCAGTTTATACTGTTTAATCATATATTATCTGTCCTTTTTCTTTTGAACAGGAATGGAGGCATATAAAACAGGTGGGTCCTGTGAAATTTGCAGCATTACCTGTTCTTCATCAATGGTAATGTATTTTTTTACGCTGTGAATAATATCCTTTCGAAGCATTTTCATCATTTGCGGAGAACAGTCAATCCGTTCCGAGATAAGAAGCAGCTTCATCCTGTCTCTCGCATATCCTGCTGAGCTGCTTTTTTCCTGGAAAAAAGCCTTTCGCATAATATCCTCCCACTATTTCTTAAAAATACTTCCCAGTCTTTTAAAAAATCCCCGTTTCCTGGAAACAGAAACAAAAGGAATTTCCTCTCCCATAAGCCGCCGGCAGATATTGTAGTATTCCTCCTCAGCCTGGGAGTTTTTTCCGGAAAGCGGTTCTCCCTGATTGGTGGCAATGACAATCTGTTCATCGTCAAGAATCGTTCCGATAAGGTCTACCGCAAGAATTTCAATTACATCCTCCACAGACATCATATCTCCTCTTGCAATCATATCCGGGCGAAGACGATTGATGATTAAATGAATATCATGAAGTTCATGGGCTTCCAGAAGCCCAATGATTCGGTCTGCATCACGAATCGCTGAAACTTCCGGTGTTGTGACAACAAGGGCTTTATCTGCTCCTGCAATGGCATTTTTAAATCCCTGCTCAATACCTGCGGGACAGTCGAGAAGAATATAATCAAATTCTTCTCTTAAATCGTCCACAAGCTTTATCATCTGTTCCGGTGATACGGCTGTTTTATCCTTTGTCTGAGCGGAAGGCAAAAGGTAAAGTTCCTGATGGCGGCGATCTTTGATAAGAGCCTGACGGAGACGGCAGGTACCGTTTATTACATCTACAAGATTATAAACAATTCTGTTTTCCAATCCCAGCACAACATCAAGATTTCGAAGTCCTATATCCGTATCCACCACTGCAACTTTCTTTCCCATCATGGCAAGTCCTGTTCCGATATTGGCAACGGTTGTGGTTTTTCCCACACCGCCTTTTCCGGAAGTAATGACAATGACCTCACTCATGTTCTATGTTCCTCCTAAAAAATATGTTCCACAATTCTGGTATTCTCTCATGCAGTTTAGTCATTCGATGTGTTACTTGTATCGCTGGACGCAATACCTGTAAGAATGGTTTCTTCATCTGCTAATTTAAAAATGTATTTAAATATATCATTGGCAGCAAGACAGGCATTACCTGAAGAGTATCCGTTTGCTATTCTTACTGCAATGGCATATTTCGGCTCAGACGCCGGAGCGTAACCTAAAAACAGACCGTGGTTAGGGTGGTAAATGTCAATTTCCGCTGTACCGGTTTTTCCGGCAACTTCTATGCCAAGCCCGTTAAACTGCTCATGTGTCTGTACTACACGGTACATTCCGTCGTGAATATCATTCCATACATTCTGCGGAACATCAAGGATATTTTCTACCTGAGGCTCATATTCCTGAATAACTTCTCCCTTTGAATCTTTAACCTGATCAAGAAGTGTCTGTTTATATACAGTACCGGAATTTGCAAGGACAGAAGCATATCTTGCAAGTTCGCTTGTTGTATAAAGGTGTGTACCCTGTCCGATATAGGAAGGTACTGCAAACTGATCCGATACATGAGGTGTTGCCTCTGTGAGCTCAATTCCCGTTTTTTTGTCAAGACCCATAAGAGTAGCGTATTTCTGAAGTGCGGCAAGGCTTTGCGTTTCTGAAAACTGCCCGTCGTCTTTCTGCCCCAGCATATATCCGACCATATTGAAATACGTATTACAAGACTCCTCAATGGCAGTACGAATATCAAGTGATCCATGACCGTTAAGATTCCAACAATTAATCGGAGGTTCTACAAGATCAAATTTTCCGGTACACTCAATATAAGTACCATCATCAATAACTCCCTCCATCATACCGGCAATGGTAGAAAGAGGTTTTAAAGTAGAACCGGGAGCGGTTGTCTGCTGTGTAGCCTTATTAAAAAACGGGCTGGACTGGTCAAGAGAAAGACTGGTATAATATTCGGTATCCATATTATTGGCAAGACGGTTATTGTCATATCCAGGATAAGATACACAGGCAAGCACTTCCCCTGTATTTACATCTGTAATCACAGCAGAGGCAGAAAATGGCATCAGAGCAAGCTGAGCCGGTTCGATTTCCAGCTTCCATATTTTATTTATCATAAAATCGTAAGCACTTGTGGCACCGGAAGCAAGGCCCTCATAAGCATCATCTTCTTTTGAGAGAACACCCTGCTCATAGAGAACAAGACACAATTCCTGTCCGGAAATCGTATCTTCATGAAGCATATATTTATAAAGGAGCTTCGAAAATTGCAGGTCTGTTTTCAGGTAGTCTATAATATAATCGGTAAGAGACTGATAAACCTCTGAAGAATCCAGATAATCTCCCTCAGGAGAAATCTTGGAAATATCAATCCAGTTCTGGCTGGCAGCATATGTCAGATACTCTTTGAGGCTGATACTCTCGTCTTTTGTCCATGCTTTATATGTTTCGTCTGAAGTATCGACAGCATCTTTGGAAATCACATTTAAGGTATCACGAAGAAGAGTGTTGCAGATATATGTAAGATATTCCTGCATCTGCTCATCTTCCTCCTTATAGGCAGGTGGATTTTCTCCTGTGAGCCTGTTCTTTATTGTATCAAAAACCTGTTGCTGCTTTTGTTGAAATTTGGCATATAAATTTTTTTCTGTTTCAGAAGCGTCTTCGTCGCTAAATTTTTCTATATTGATGACACTGTTCGACACAAGAGCGTTGTACACATCGTAAATCGGAACAATAATCTGACTGGCATTTGCCACACCTTCATAATCAAATGTTTTTACTGCTTCGATTTTGGAGAGAAGAATTCCTGCTACTCTCTGTTTTAAAATCTGATAAATTCCTCTCTGCCATTCTGCATCGATAGTAAGCTGTACGTCCTGACCGGAAACTGGTTCTATACGGGTGTTCTCATCGATTTTTAAAACTTTTCCAAGATTGTCTACGTAAACCGTTTCTTCGCCGTCTGTTCCCTGAAGTGTAGTTTCCATATACTGTTCAATACCTGCTTTTCCGATAATGGAATCATTGGAATAATCCGGATTTTCCTCACGAAGATTTTCCAGCTCCTCAGACGATGCTTTTCCTGTATAGCCAAGGATTGGTGCCATGCTTTCATCTTCCACATACTGACGAATGGAGTCCTCCACGACATCAATTCCCTGAAGAAGATTCTGATTTTCCATAATGGCAGCTACCGATTTTTCGCTGACATTTGTGGCGATGGTAACCGGCATATATTTTTTAAAGCTGTTTGTATTTAGCTGATAGCGGATAATGGCAATTTGAAGAATTTCCTGTTTTGAAAGACTCTTTGGAAGTCCGTGGGAGGAAAGTTCTTCCTCTGTGTAAGCATTTTTTCCTTCCAGTACAATAGAAAACCCTTTTTCTCCGCTGAGATAGGCTACTATTTCAGCTGCTGTGGCATTTTTCTCTTCTTTTTTCAGATCATCGATGAGGGGGTGACCATAAATATCTGCACGGAAGCGGTTTAAGGTAAAGCCTTCATCAACATCAAAAACATAGTTTCCGTTTTCATCAAGAAGAATATGGAAGGTATTGGAGAGGGAATCTTTGTTTTCTTTTAAAATCTGGAGTACACGATAAGCAACTCCGTTCAATGTAAGATTTTTTTCTCTTGTTGTCTCGTAACTTCCATTATCCTCGAAAGTAACAGAATAGGAAAGAATATTTTTGGCAAGCTCCTTTCCATTTCTGTCAAAAATTTTTCCTCTTGTGCTTTTGATGACACGCTTTTTCGTTGTCCTTGTCTGAAATTCGCTTTTATAATTCTCGCCCTGGATAATCTGGAGGTCAAAAAGCTGTCTAAAAAGTACAAAAGACAGGGAGCCAAACACAAGAAGAAGGACAGTTGTTCTTTTTAAACGTATTTTTTTAATAATTTTTTTTATTTTAATACCCAAATTGACTCACTTTCTTTCTTTGTAACACTCATGAAGTGGTGGTTAATATAGTAAAAGGCTCTGTACACAAAGAAGGTAAGAAATACAGTGTAAAAAACCTCTGGTATGATAATCCGGTAAATATACGTTTCCAGTCCAAGACGTCCTCTTAAAAGGAACTGAAGACCGTACACGGCCAGATTATAAAGAAGGTCTCCGCCTGCTACAAGAATCATGGGGATTTTTATATCATTATCATAATAAATTCTGTGCGCATATCCGCTTATAAATCCCACATACATATAAATAAGGGCATAGAAGCCAAAGACAGAACCGTAAAACATATCGATAAAGAGACCGGAAAAAAAGCCGACCCACAATCCGCTTTTCCTCCCCCTCATAAGTCCCATTGACACGCACAGAATCAAGATCAGATTCGGTGTGATAGAGCCGATAGAAATAAAGTCCATAACGGTACATTGAAGAAGAAAGGTAAAAACAATAGTTAAAAAAAGTACGATTTTACTTTTCATCTGTCTTTTTTTCTCCCTCCTTTAACATATCCTGTTTATTTGTCGTAATTACGAAAACCTCTTTCAGATGACGGAAATCTACAGGCGTAACAATGGTTCCCGTTTTTGTCAGATTGTTAGCGTCCTGGACAACCTCGCTTACATATCCGATAAAAATTCCCTCTACATATTTATCACTGATGTTGGAGGTGACAATGCGCTCTCCCACTGTTACTTTGTTATTCTGGTCATAAAGCTGCTCAAACCGGAGTTTTCCCTCGTCAATCAGCTCAAGATCCCCCTGGATCACACAGTTATCGGAGGTACTGACTGTCATGGCGCTTACATTGCTGCTGTCGTCGATAATAGAGCGGACAGTTGCCCAGGAGGAACCGACTTCCGTTACAATGCCGACGAGACCTTTTCCGGCGATTACATTATTGTCAATTTTAATTCCATCGTTGCTTCCCTTGTCAATCATAAAAGTGTCATACCAGTTCCCGGGATTTTTAGAAATGATTTTTGCGGCAACTTTTGGGTAATCACGGTATTCCTGGTCAAGTTCATACAACTCCTGAAGGCGTTTCAGTTCTCCCTGATCCTGAATCAGCTTATTGTTTTCTGTTGTCAGGCTGTCAATCTGTGCCCGAAGCTCCTGATTTTCTGCCGCAAGTTCCTCTTTCTCCCGGAAATTTTTCCGTACACCTTCGAGATAACCGCTGATGCTGGCAATACTTTTTTCAAACGGCACGACAATTAGACCTGCCGCATCCTGGAGAGGAGCTGTTGTCACACCCGAAGCAAAGGTTCCCACAATACAGCTTCCGCAAAAAAGCGTCATAATACCAAGAAGATGCTTGCTTTTTAAATTAATATGGAAATGGATTTTCTTTTTCAGGTTTTTCATTTATCATACCCCTAAAAAATTTTCTATAATTTTCTCTGCGTAACAGGTTGAGCCCATTTCCGCAGATTCTTTTCTTTGATGATTTTTTCCAGACCGTTTACCGAGCATGTCTCATAAAGGTCGGAAAGGTTAAACGTAAAGCCTGTATAGCTTGCAAGATACTTGTCTATGTACGGAAGACGTGTGCTTCCTCCTGTAAGATAAATTCCCTCTTTTGCAATGTGATAAGAAATCTGAGGAGGAATTCTTTCCAGAAAGGTCTTCATCTCGGAGGCAATTTCGTTCATACAGTTCATAATTCCCGCATTTACAACATAGGAAGAAATCACTTCTTCTCTTGGGAGCCCGGAAATACTGTCGATTCCCACAACCTTCCGCGCTTCCTTTTTCTGGTCGCTCAATCGGCCCATAACAAGCTTTAAGCGTTTTCCCGTTCGTGTTCCTATCTGAAGATGATACCGTTTCCTGACTTCACTGCAGATTGCTTCATTCATCTGCCGTCCCCCTATTGGAAGTTTTCGGCTGATGATAATTTTGCCGTCTGTAATAATAGAAAACTCCGTACTCTGGGCGCCGATATTTACAACCATGCTTCCCACATTTTTTTCCAGATTGATTCCCATAGCAATGGCATCTGCAATGGGAGACTCCACCATATATACCTTATTTTTACGAAGCCAGTGTCCGTTTACAAGATGATAGTAGGCACGTTTTTCAACAGGCGTCATATCAAGCGGTACGGAAAAATACATTACCGAACCAATTCCACGCATATGGTTGATTTTTTTTAGCATAGTATAAAGGACAATTTCCTGCAGCTCCAGATTTGCAATCATTCCAAAGGACATAGGCGAAGATACGGAAACATCAGAGGGCTCTTTTTCAAACATTTCGTAAGCCTCATTTCCTACCGCTATAATATTCCTTCCTCTTGAGGCAATCATATTTTTTTCAATATAGCTTTTGTTTTTTAAAAAGGAATAGACCTTTACGGAACTGTTTCCTAAATCTACTCCATAAGTTCTTTCAAACAGCATACTCTGCCCTTTCGTTATTCTTATTCCTTGAGAAGCTCCTCCTCACGAAAACTGAAATATCTTCTGTCTCCGATAATAATATGATCCAGAAGATGAATGCCAATCAGTTCTCCTGCCTGCAAAATCCTCATTGTCACTTCCGCGTCACACTCACTGGGAGAAGGATCTCCGCTTGGGTGGTTGTGAACCAGTATGAGGCTTAACGCGTGATGACGAAGCGCCTGAAGAAATACTTCTCTTGGCGTGATCAGAGTGGCATTTGCAGTCCCTCTGCTTAACAGAGTTTCTGCCAGCAGATGATTCTTATTATCCAGCATCATACAGTATAAAAGCTCCTGTTCTTCATGACGCAGCCGTTCCATATAATATCGGGCAATAGTGGAAGGATTCTGAAAAGAAAGCCCCGGTCTTGCGGCTGCACTTGCCATTCTCTTGGACAGTTCTCCAATACATTTTAATTGTATTGCCTTTACCTTTCCAATTCCGTTTATTTTCATAAGTTCAGAAAGAGAAAGATGAAGAAGACCAAGAAGTCCCGGATAAGAAGTGGTTTCTGTTACTGTGAGAATCTGATTTGCAAGAGTTACAGAATTTACTCCTTTTGTTCCGCTGCGCAAAATAACGGCGAGAAGTTCACTGTCACTTAATGAAGTTTCTCCCTGTAGGAGACATTTTTCGTAAGGACGCTGCTGTTCTGGCAATTTTTTTATATTTTCCGGCATAATCTTACCTGTGCGCTCTCTAAAGCAATCTTACACCAGTGTATACATTTTAGCACAAAAAGAGAGAGATGTATACTCTCTCTTAGAATTTTCTGTATTTGCGGGCAATCGCCTCGGCTGTTTTGATTCCATCCATAGCGGCCGAAGTAATGCCTCCTGCATACCCGGCGCCTTCTCCGCATGGATAAATTCCCTGTTTTTCCGATTCCATTTCTTTATTTCTTAAAATTCGTACAGGGGAAGAGGTACGGCTTTCCACTCCGCTTAAAAGGGCGTCGTCTCTGTCAAATCCCGGGATTTTTTTCCCAAATGCCTCAATACCTTCTGAAATCGAATTCCCTATATATTCCGGAAAAACAGAGCGTACATTTGAGAGAGTATAGGCGCCTTTCATGCAAGGAGTAATTTCTCCGAATTCTGTACTTGGAACATTTTCCCGAAAATCTTTATAAAGCTGCACCGGAATTTTTCCATTTCCCAGCTTCCACGCTGCTTTCTCAAGTTGTCTTTGAAATTCGATTCCTCCGAGAGCCCCCTCTTCCGGAAAATCGGAAGGATTTACAGTGACGATCAGTGCACTGTTCGCATTTTTGCTTCCTCGGTTCTGGTAACTCATTCCGTTTATTGCCAGCATTTCCTCTTCAGAGGAAGCATTTACTACATACCCTCCCGGGCACATACAGAAAGAATAAACGCCTCTATTATTTTCGCAGGTATGTGTTACTTTATAGCTGGCTGCACCGAGAATTTCATTTTCTTCTTCTCCGTATAAGGCAAGATTCATTGATGATTGAAGATGTTCTACACGGACACCTACTGCAAATGATTTTGCCTCCATAGGAAGCCCGCGCTTTTTTAACATGGCAAAGGTGTCTCTTGCACTGTGTCCTACGGCAAGCACACATATATTTGCAGGAATCTTTTCTGTATGATTTACTTCTACAAAAGAAAGCCGGTCATTTTCAAATATCAGGTCGGTTACTTGTGTACGAAAACGGAAACTTCCTCCCATCTCCTCAATCTGATGGCGAAGAGTCTGAACAAGAGGAACAAGTACGTCTGTTCCAAGGTGCGGCTTTTGCTGGTATAAAATTTCTTTCGGAGCACCAGCTTCCACAAACCGTTTTAAAACCTCCTGATTTCTTCCGAAGGTGTCTTTCACAAGGGTATTTAATTTTCCGTCTGAAAAAGTTCCGGCTCCGCCTTCCCCAAATTGCACATTAGAATCCGGGTCAAGCACTCCGTTTTTCCAGAAATCCTCCACTCGTTTCTGCCGCTTATCGGCCTCCTCACCCCGCTCCAGGACAATCGGCTTATATCCGGCTTTGGCCAGATACCAGGCGCAGAAAAGTCCGGCCGGACCGCTTCCTGCAATGACAGGAGGGAAATCAAGAGCTTCCGCTCCTCCTTCCGGAAATACATATGGCTTCTCGATAATTGACATAATATTATTATTGCGAACCTTTCGAAGGATTTTCTCTTCCCCTTTCACAGATACATCTATCGTATATACAAATTTTTTATCGTCTTTGTGCCGCGCATCGAGAGACTGCCGTCTGATTTGATATGTAAAAGGAAGATTTCCGAGACGCAGTGTTTTTATAATGCGTTGTTCCAGTTCTTTTTCTGTGTGAGCAATCGGCAGTTTTAATTGCGTAATACGAATCACAGGTCAGTTCCTCCTTTTTCTGGTTCACAAGATTTTGCCGCATATGTTCCGGACACAGCGCCGCTTGCCCATGCCCACTGGAGATTGTAACCGCCACATGCCCCATCTATATCGAGAAGCTCTCCTGCAAAGAAAATTCCCGGACAGAAAAGAGACTCCAGGGTATGGCTGTTTACTTCTGCGGTATTTACTCCGCCTGCACATACCTGCGCCTGAGAAAAAGGCATGGTTCCGGTGATTGTGAGCGGAAATTTTTTTATGGATGAAATAAGATCCTCCTGTAAAAACAACACTTTTACAAGTTTTTCCGGGAAGAGACCTGTAAAAAGTTCTTTTTTGTTTTTATAAGGGCATTGTTCTTTTCTCGTTTTAAGAAGCTCTTTTACTTCTTCCTCCGTAAAATCCGGAAGAAAATCAAGAAATGCCTGTACCTTTTTTCCTTCGCTTAACGCTTTTGCAGCGTACCGGCTTACCTGAAAAACAGGAATACCGGAAACGCCGTATTCCGTAAGCTGAAGCTCTCCCGGCTCTTCTTTTAAAAGTTTACCTTCTGAAAAAACAGAAATTTTTCCTTCTGTCCTTGTTCCTGCCCAGGAAGAAAATTTCTTTCCCTTGCATTTTAGGGGAACAAGGGCTGGAAGAGGCGTGACAATTTTATGTCCCAGAGATTCTGCCAGAGTGTAACCGCTTCCGTCAGAGCCGGAGATAGAAGATGCTTTCGAACCATTTGCAAGAATTACGCAGTCGCCTTCATAGCACCAGCCCTCTGTGTGAACTTTCCATATTTTATGTCCGTTCTTTTTCTCATGAGAAAGAGAAGTTACTTTTTCATTTGTCTTTATTTTTACGCCGAGGGCACGTGCTTTCATGCAGAGTACGTCTGTTATACTCTGTGCCTGTCCGCTTCGGGGATAAAGGCAGCCTTTTCTGTTTACAGGAAAAATTCCCAGTTCTTCAAAAAATTGAATCGTTTGAGAAACAGAAAACTGTTCCAGAGCATCCCGGACAAATTCCGGATGTGTTCCACGATAGGCATCTGCCGGAATCTCTATATTTGTAAAATTACATTTTCCGTTTCCTGTTGCAGCGATTTTTCGGCCGGGCCTGTCATTTTGTTCCAGAACCGTGACAGAAGCTCCGTTTTCTGCCGCTGTCACAGCCGCCATTAAGCCTGCGGCTCCTGCTCCTATAACAACAAGGTTTCTTTTTGCCATAATATCTCCTTTTTAAGGTGTTTAAAGCGTCACAAGATTTTTATCTACCAGCTTTTGAAGTGACATCAAAATACCAAGTTTTGCATGTTCCCATGTAAGACCGCCCTGGAAATATACTGCATACGGCGGTTTCATAGGACCGTCAGCAGAAAGCTCGATAGAAGAACCCTGTACAAACGCGCCGGCTGCCATAATAACCTGACTGTCATATCCCGGCATATCCCATGGTTCCGGATCCACATAGCTGTCAACAGGAGCTGCAGCCTGGATTCCTTTACAAAAAGCAACTACTCTCTCCGGTGTTCCAAGAGTAACTGCCTGAATAATATCCTGTCTAGGTTCTTTTGAATCCGGAACAACAGGAAAGCCAAGGCGTTCATAAACATTTGCGGCAAAGACAGCACCCTTTAATGCCCCCTTTGTGACCATAGGAGCAAGGAAAAATCCCTGATAAAAAGAGCGGTTTACACCGAGGGTTGCCCCTACCTCCATACCAAGTCCGGGACACGTCATACGGTAGGATGCATTTTCCACGCATTCCTTTGTTCCGGCAATATAGCCGCCAATAGGGGCAAGACCGCCGCCCGGATTTTTAATAAGAGAACCAACTATCATATCTGCTCCTACATCACTCGGCTCTATGGTATCTACAAATTCTCCGTAACAGTTATCTACCATGCAGATAACATCCGGTTTTATATTTTTTACAAAAGCAATCAATTCTCCGATTTGTTTTACGGAAAAAGAAGGGCGTGTCTGGTATCCCTTAGAACGCTGGATTGCTACAAGACGTGTCTTTTCATTGATTGATTTTTTAATGTTTTCATAATCAAAAGTTCCATCTGAAAGAAGGTCTACCTGACGGTAGGAAATTCCGTACTCTGCAAGGGAGCCTTTCGAAGGACGAATACCAATTACCTCCTCCAGCGTATCGTACGGTTTCCCTGCAGGAGCCAGCATTTCGTCTCCCGGGCGAAGATTTCCGAAAAGAGCAATTGCAAGAGCATGTGTTCCACAGGCAATCTGAGGGCGTACAAGGCATGCTTCTGTATGGAAGGTATCTGCATATACCTTTTCCAGGGTATCACGGCCGAAATCATTGTACCCATATCCGGAAGAAGCCCCAAAGCACTCTTCGCTTACTCTGTTTTTCTGCATGGCAAGAAGCACTTTCATTTGGTTATATTCTGCCACACGGTCGAACTCTTCAAAACGCTCCTTTAAAGAGTCCTCTATTTTTTTTCCAAAATCATATACCTGGGAAGAAATCCCAAGCTGTTCATACATTTCCTTCATTTTTTGTTCCTTTCCTGTTTTGCTTATTCTATAATCTTTCTTTCTCTGCACACAGAGAGCATATATTCCAAAATTTTCTCATCATTAAATGCAAACTTATCTTTGTCTACCCAAACGACATTGGATTCTCTTCGAAACCAGGTAAGCTGTCGTTTTGCAAAGTGGCGGGTATCACGTTTTAAAATCCGTACCGCTTCATCAAGAGGAATTTCTCCGTCCAAAAAAGAAAGAATTTCTTTATATCCAAGACCCTGCATGGAAGTCATTTCCCGCCGGCAGCCCATATCTTTTAATTTTTGAACTTCTTTGACAAGTCCGTTTTCCATCATTTCATCAACTCGTCTGTCAATTCGTTCATATAAAAGATCTCTTGGTGCGTTTAAAACAAAGTAGGCAAGATTATAAGGCGTCTCATTTTGTTTCTGTTCTTCATTATGCTGTGAAATGGGAAAGCCGTTTTCCTTGTAAAATTCCAGGGCACGAATGACACGTTTTACATTGTTGGCATGAATTTCTTCCGCGCTTTTTTTGTCTACTTCCCGCAACATCTCATGGAGAAATTCATTTCCTTTTTCCGCTGCAAGACGGCTCAGCTCTTCTCTGTATTGTTTATCTTCCTCGCCTTCTGTGAAATCTATATCTTTTGTAATTGCCTGAATATAAAATCCGGTTCCTCCCACAAAAACAGGGGTTTTACCGCGATTATAAATGTCTTCCATCGCCTTTTTGGCCAGCTCCTGGAAGCGTACGATATGAAATTCCTCAAAAGGGGAAAGAACATCAATTAAATGATGGGGAACACCGTCCATTTCTTTTTCTGTAATCTTTGCAGAGCCAATATCCATGTATTTATACACTTGCATAGAATCAGCGGAAATAATCTCTCCGTTAAGCGCCTTTGCAAGAGAAATAGAAAGCTTTGTTTTTCCTACTGCAGTAGGTCCTGTCAAAACAACTAAAGGTTTTTTCATAGCGCCTCCTAAACAATTCTTTTAAATTTCTTTTCGATTTCCGATTTTGTCATGGAGACAATGGTCGGACGCCCATGCGGACAGTGATACGGATTTTCCAGTTTCAAAAGCTCGTCAATGAGCTTATCTGCCTCCAGTGAGGACATTTGATGATTTCCCTTTACTGCCGCTTTACACGCCATTGTAGCAAGCTTTGAAGTAAAAAGAGAAAGCGTGTTATTTTCTCCGTCAGGAGACAGGGAGTCCAACATTTCCAGAAAAAGAGATTCCTCATTCATTCCATAAAGATTAGACGGCACGGCACTGATGCAGTATTCTCTTCCTCCAAACGGCTCGATTTCAAATCCAAATTCATGGAAATATTCTTCATTTGCCTTCAGACGCCCTTCTTCTTCAAGACTTAAACTTACAATGAGAGGAGGACTGATATACTGGGAAGAGATTTCCTGATTTTCAAACTGTTTTACAAATCTCTCATAGTATACTTTTTCATGAGCAGCATGCTGGTCAATAATATAGAAAGAATCTTCAAACTGCACAAGCCAGTAGGTATCAAAAAGCTGTCCGATGAGCCGATGACGGCTTCTTGATTCCGGAGCGAGAAGCTTTTCTTTAAAAAATTCAAGCTGCTCTCCCGTCTCCTGTTCCTGCTTTTTAGGAGGAGGAGTCTCCGTTTCTTTCTTCTGATAAGATACTTCTTCCGTTTTTTCTACAGTTGTTTCCGTTATTGTTTCAGCTTTTTCTTCTGTCTTTTTCGCTGTGTGAGAAATTATCGGAATTTCTTCTTTTATTGTTTTTGGGGCTTCTTCAGGAATGGTTGTTTGTACGGCTTCTTTACGTTCCGCCTCTTTCATTACTTGCTCTTTACGCTCTTTTAATGTGCCGGAAAACATCTGCTCCTCTTCTTTTGTAAGCGGAGTTTGATATACCGGAGGCGTTTCACGAAGAATTTCTGCTTTTTCCATTCTTCGTTTCACTTCAAAAGGTTCCGGAACTTCCACGGATTTTTGAACAGGAGCCTTTAATAAAGACTTCGGCTCTTCTCTTCCAACAGAAACTTCAGGAATCATCTCTCTCTTTGTCAGCGCGCGACGAACCGTATCATATATGGCGTCGTATACCTCCGGCCCTCTCGCAAAACGTACCTCCATTTTTCTCGGGTGCACATTTACATCCAGATCATTTCCTTCCATCTCAATATGAAGAGATACAAAAGGAAATTTATGCTGCATGAGAAATCCTTTATATCCGTCCTCAATTGCCTTTGTGATCAGATTGTTTTTTACATATCGCCCATTGATATAATAATTTTCAAAAGAACGGTTTCCTCTGGAAATTTCAGGTTTTCCTACAAATCCCTCTATTTTCATAAACTCGTTTTCGTAAGAAACCTCAAGAATAGATTTTGCAATATCTCTGCCATATATATTATAAATTACGTCTTTTACATTGTAGTTACCGGAGCTGTGAAGCTTCACCTGCTTATTCTGTATATACTTAAAGGAAACCTCAGGGTGGGAAAGTGCAAGCTGTTCCATTAAAGTGTTAATATAGTTTCCCTCCGTGGTATCCGATTTTAAAAATTTGCTTCTTGCAGGAGTATTATAAAAAAGGTTTCTTACGAGGAAGGTAGTTCCGTCAGGTGCCCCCATCTCCTCAAAGGTTTTCTCCTGTCCCCCTTCTATCACATAGCGGACTCCGCTTATAGCAGAAGGCGTTTTTGTGATCAGCTCCACCTGGGAAACAGCCGCAATACTGGAAAGAGCCTCTCCTCGAAAACCAAGCGAAGAAATGGTTTCCAGATCTTCGACTTTTTCAATTTTACTTGTGGCATGACGAAGAAAGGCAACGGGAACCTGTTCCATTTCCATGCCGGAACCGTTGTCTGTGATGCGGATCAGCTTTTTGCCTCCGTCGGCAATTTCTACGGTAATAGCTGTCGCTCCTGCGTCAATGGCATTTTCTACAAGCTCCTTTACTACAGAGGCCGGACGCTCTACCACTTCGCCTGCTGCTATTTTATCAATTGTGTGCTGGTCTAAAACTGCAATTTTTTTCAAATTTCTCACCATCTGTTCTTAATTTTGTTCTGCAGATTATAAAGAATATTTAAAGCTTCCATAGGTGTCAAGTTCCCGATTTCCAGTCCCTTAATTTCATTAATAATATCGTTGTCCTGCACAGTGTCGAAAAGAGACATCTGTGCCATATCTACCTGGTCATACTGTATTTTCTGTTTTTTCTTTGGAGCGGTTAAATCCTTTACAGCCGCTGTAATATCTGCATCGCTTAACTCTTCCACCAGCTCCTTCGCTCTCTGAATAACGGTATCGGGAACACCGGCAAGTTTCGCTACCTGAATGCCGTAGCTTTTATCTGCGCCGCCTTTTACAATTTTTCGAAGGAATACAATATCGTCTCCTTTTTCTTTTACAGCAATGCAGTAATTGTTTACGCCGGATATTTTTCCCTCCAGCTCCGTCAGCTCATGATAATGTGTAGCGAACAGGGTTTTGGCTCCGCAAAGCTTTGTATTGCTGATGTGCTCCACAACTGCCCAGGCAATGGAAAGCCCATCAAATGTACTCGTTCCTCTTCCGATTTCGTCAAGGATCAGAAGACTTTTTGAAGTGGCGTTTCGAAGAATATTTGCAACTTCCGTCATTTCTACCATAAAGGTACTTTGGCCGCTTGCAAGGTCATCAGAGGCTCCAACTCGTGTAAAAATCCGATCCACAATTCCAATATTTGCCTTTTCAGCTGGAACAAAGCTTCCAATCTGTGCCATCAAAACAATGAGGGCAGTCTGACGCATATATGTAGATTTTCCCGCCATATTCGGACCTGTGATAATGGAAATCCGTTTTTTCTGATTGTCAAGATACGTATCGTTTGCAATAAACATATCATTTTCAATCATCTGTTCCACAACGGGATGGCGCCCGTTCTTAATATCTATAACGCCGGAATTATTAATTTTCGGACGGACATAATTATTTCTCTGTGCGACAAGAGCAAGAGAAGCTAAAACATCAATAGCTGCAACTGCCTTAGCAGTTTGCTGAATACGGACAACTTCTGCACCCACTTTATCTCGAACATCACAAAAAAGCTCATATTCCAAAGCATACAGTTTATCTTCCGCTCCAAGGATCAGATCCTCCAGTTCTTTCAGCTCCTGCGTAATGTATCTTTCTGCATTTGTAAGTGTTTGCTTTCGAATATAATTATCCGGAACCTGGTCTTTAAACGCATTTGTAATTTCCAGAGAATATCCGAATACCCGGTTATATTTAATTTTCATGGTGCGGATTCCGGTTCGCTCCCGCTCTCTTGCTTCCAGTTCACTTAACCATTTTTTTCCATCTGTACGGGAGCGGCGGAATTTATCTACGTCCTCATGATAGCCCTCCCGGATAATACCACCATCTTTCTGAGCAAGAGGCGGATCGTCTACAATCGCCTGTTTAATTAATCCGCTTATGTCCAAAAGGCTGTCCATTTCTTCCTCAAGCTGTCTTAATACAGGGGAAGAAAATTCTTTCAAAACCTGTTTGATATGAGGAAGCATTTCCAGAGAAGAAGCAAAGGCTATCATATCTCTGGGGTTTGCAGATTTATAGCTGATACGGCTGATAAGACGTTCCAAGTCGTAAATGGGCTGAAGGTATTCCCGGATTTCATCACGAAGCATGGGATGTTCATTCAGTTCCTCAATGGCGGAAAGGCGGTTTTCAATTTCTTCCTGGTCAATTAAAGGCTGCTCCACATAAGAGCGCAGGGTTCTTGCACCCATAGCAGTTTTGGTTTTATCCAGTACCCACAAAAGCGAGCCTCTTTTCTGTTTTTCACGAAGTGTTTCCACAAGCTCCAGATTTCTTCTGCTGGAGCTGTCAATGAGCATATATTTTTCCGCTGAATAAGGGCGTATGGTTGCCATATGAGAAAGTGCTGTTTTCTGCGTTTCCTGAAGATAAAGAAACAGCGCTCCTGCTGCCAAAACACCGCTCTCAAATTCACCGATTCCAAGTCCTTCCAGAGAATTTACCTGAAAATGTTCTTTTAATGTTTTCCGACAGAGCTCATCATCAAAATACCAGGGCTCCTGGGAAAAAACACAGATTCCAAGCCTGTTTTTTAAATCCTCTGTATCCACTCCGCTCATTAAGAAAGACTCGTTGCAGATAATTTCCGCAGGGGTAAACTTATTAATTTCATCGAGAAGCTTTTGTGCTTTATCAAGTTCTGTGAGAAAACAGTCTCCCGTTGTAATATCTGCAATGGCACAGCCGAAATGGTCTTCTATATAAACAATAGACATAAGATAATTGTTTTTTGTTTCATCAAGGGAAGTGGCATCCAAAGTCGTTCCCGGTGTCACAATCCGCACTACTTCCCGCTTCACAAGTCCTTTGGCCTTTTTCGGATCCTCCACCTGTTCGCAGATGGCGACTTTATATCCTTTTTCAATCAGGCGGTTAATATATGTTTCTACAGAATGAAAGGGAACACCGCACATAGGTGCTCTTTCTTTCAGACCGCAGTCCTTTCCCGTCAGTGTAATTTCCAGTTCCTTTGAGGCAGTTAATGCGTCCTCAAAAAACATCTCGTAAAAATCTCCAAGACGGTATAGTAAAATACAGTCATGATATTCTTCTTTTGTTTTTACATACTCCTGCATCATGGGAGATAATGCACTAATATCACCCGAAAATCCAGTATTTACACGGTTTTCAGAAGAACCAGATATTGATTTGACCATGTTTTGACCATGTTTTTTTTCTTCGTTTGTGTTTTTGTTTATACTCAAGTATGAAAACCTCTCTCTAAAATTTTATCGCACGCTGCAAAAACATCACCAATCTTTCCGATGATAATGTATGGCACTGAGTATATATTCTAGCACAATAGAAAAAAGCTTTCAAGACTGCCGCTCCATCCATTTTGGAAATCTTTTTCTATCAATCAACAGAATATCTAAAAATAATCCATGTACTTATGAAGCAACAAAGTATCTCCGTCCTCAATCTCATATATTTTACAAAATACGGACATACCATTAACATTTTTTTGCATTTTATTTTACGCGCTGTTTTACCTGGCTCTCCTTGTACTATATTCACCAAGAGTTTTAAGCTGTGTTTGTATGGTAACATCATCTTCAATGATTAGTATTTTTTCCTTCATAGAGATACCTCCCTGACGTTTTATTATACTGTATCAGAGAGGTTTTCTCAATCCATATTGAAGAAGATCTCCTGCTACATCAAATCTTTGTTTTCTACATTGTACACAGATAGAATCGCACAAATTAAAGATACCAGAGTCAGGATTGCCGGGAAAACCAGATTATTTTTCATCGTGAAATCACCTATGTTGGCCTGCGTAAGAAAAATCAGCAGGAAAGATGAAATAATAGTTGCCTTTGATGATTTCATGGCAAGACCTATAAATAACGTGATAAAGCTCATGCTTACGATTACCACTGATTTTAGGATGAGCTGCACATAAAACGTCAAACTCATCATATTAAAATCAAGCGGAAATGCAGAGGTCATAAAGTGGGACCCTGCGAGGATACATCCATAAATCAGTACTTTTGTCAGTACTAACGCAATAAAATTAAAAATCCATACTGCCAGCATCTGCGAAACCAGTATCTTCTGTCGTCTGATCGGATAGGAAAACATCAGGTTCATCGTCTTATTTTTATATGCGGAAACAATGAAAGACGATAACATTACACTGGTAAAAATCAGAAAAGACATACTGGTAAACAGTTCAATTGAGGAAGAAATCATTTCATTCCCCGGTGCCGCATCCGGCACTCCGGTATCCGGATCGTTGGCTATTCCCAAATAAGCCAGGGCAAAAATGAAAAGACAAAGCAGTCCTGCAAGAATCACCGCATTGCGGATATATTTCCCAATGTTATTCTTTTTCCATTCGAGTTTGATTAACTTTAACATTGCTTCTACACCTCCTCTGTCATTTTCAGGAAATAATCCTCCAGGGACTCTGATTTTTTTCCAATGGATACAATCTCCACATTATTCCGTGATAAAACCTTTAACAATTCCTGTGTCGATATATGGCGGTCATAAATCCGGAGTTTCCCATCCTCCACAATTTTGAAGTTATCAATCTCCATCTTATCCGCCAGCACATAGGATGCCTTTTGGGTATTAATAACATTTAGCTCAATATAGGCAAGGCTCATTTCCGAAATTTCTTTCATGGCGATTTCCTTCATAAGCACTCCCCGATTAATGACACCTATCGTATCTGCAATGCTCTCAACTTCGGAAAGAATGTGGCTGGACACGATAATAGTAATCCCGTATTCTGTACAAAGCATTTTCATCAAATCCCGAATCTGCTTCATACCTGCAGGATCAAGCCCATTTGTCGGCTCATCCAGAATAAGTAATTCCGGCTTGCTAAGAATGGCACGGGCAATTCCAAGCCGCTGTTTCATGCCTAACGAAAAGTCTCGTACCGGTTTCGTCCCGGCATCTGTCAGATGCAACATCTCCAAAGTGTTTTCTATACTGCCAGGATTGTAATACCCCATGTATTCCTGGTGGAGTGCAAGATTTTCTTTTCCGCTTAAATGGTCATAAAAGGTCGGAAATTCAATGATACTCCCCATTCGCTTCAGCACCTCATAAGAAGTGGGAGTGAGCTTTTCTCCGAACAGTTCAATGCTTCCCGCTGTTGGCTTCCAGAGATTTGTCAACATTTTCATAACTGTGGTTTTACCTGCACCATTCGGTCCAAGGAATCCATAGATTTCCCCCTTTTTAACGTGCATAGTTACATTAGTTACAAGATTTTTGCCGCTAATAGATTTGGTAAGCTGGTTTGTTTGTAAAATATATGACATTGTTGTCTGCCTCCTTTCTAGTAACTATTCTAGCGGCTAAGGTTTTCAAAACTCTTGACTAATTCTTACGATTTCCTTTCTTGAAAATTTAACAGGAGAATTTTCGCAGTTTTACCGTAAATACAGTTTTTACATAGGGCTTACTCTCAAGAGTAATCTCCCCGCCAAGCTGATGCGCCAGGTTTTGCGCAATCGTCAGACCCAGTCCATTTCCTTGTATTTCACGGTTTCTGGAATCTTCCATAGTAAACAGCCTCTCAAATACGCTCTGTGCAAACGCTCTGTCTATCCCTTTTCCTTTATCAACAACATCTATATAGATATACTTCTTGTCTGACCTTAGAAATATTCCCATATACTTTCCGTCGGAACCATACCGTACAACATTGGAGATGAGATTAAACAAAATCCGCTGCAGAGCATCCTTATTTCCCTGAACATAAACTGCCTTTTCCGGAATATCCACATCGACCTGAAATTCCTTTTGGGTCAACAATTCATAAAAATCTAATACATTTTCCCGGCAAGTTTCACAGACATCAATCTTTGAAATCTCAATCTGTGTATCTCCAGCTTCCAGTTTTGCCAGCGTAAAGAACTGGTTAATCAATTCCATAACTTTCTGGGCTTTCTGCTCCACTTTCCAAAGCATTTCATTCTCCCCTGAGCTGTTCAAACGCATGATTTCCAGATAGCCTAAGATTACTGTCATGGGCGTCTTAATGTCATGGGATATATTGGATAGCATTTTCTTTGAGGAAATCTCTGAGCGCCGGTAATCTACCTTGACCTTTCTCTGGTTCTCCAAAAGACGGTTGATCTGCGCTGCCAAATCTATAAGCACCTTATTGTCTGTAAAGACCTTGATATTCTCATCACTGTTCATATCCTGAATTTCTTTTAATTTCTGGCTGATTTTCTTTAATTTATTCTGCGTTCCCCTCCGGAAAGCAAACTGCTGATAAATGACAATGGCAAGCAGCACTGCAAGGCAAGCAGACAGAAAGAAGATTATTGCCCTATCACTCATGACAAATCTCCCAACTTATACCCAATCCCCCAAACAGTAATGACGTACTTTGGAGTTCGGGGATTATCCTCAATTTTATTCCTTAATCTGCTGATATGAACATTGACTGCATTCTCATCTCCCAGGTATGCATCATTCCATATTCGGGAATATATCTGTTCTTTGGTATATACTTTTTTTGGATTTTGGAGTAGAAGTTTTAGTATCTCATACTCTTTTGCAGTCAGATCTACCTTTACATTCTTTTTTGTTACCGTATAATCTGTCAGGTTCATAACCAAATCCCCAAACACCAGTATCTTATTTTCCGGCTCTGCCGGTTTTGAATACTGGGTACTTCTCCGGATATTTGCCTTAATACGGGCTAATATCTCGGTTACCGAGAATGGTTTTGTGATATAATCATCTGCCCCAAGTCCCAGACCTAATGTTTTATCTGCATCCGTGTCCTTTGCAGATAAAATGATAATCGGAACTGTGCTGCGCTGACGAATATGCTGCATGACGTCCATGCCACTGATCTTTGGAATCATCAAATCCAGTAAAACAAGAGCGTAAGAGTCACTGTCAAATTTTTCACAGGCTTCCTTCCCATCAGCAACACAAACCACCTCATAGTTTTCTGCATTCAGATAGTCTTTCAGCATCTGGCTTATCTCTATATCATCTTCTACTAATAATAGTTTCACTGCTATACCTCCATAGTTTATCGTATTTTCTACGCGTATCTGCAGGCTTCTTGGCATCCAGTAGTATAAGCCAGTGCATATATTTATTCATGACGCGCCTTCTGATTTTGTACTGTCCTCTATTATATTTCTTATGTCCGAAATATACAAGGCGAATCGTACATTAACTTTTCATGCTTTCCTTACTCAACTTCCACACGAATACGTTCCACCAAACTTCCGCTCTTTTCCATCTGCTTATACGCAAGCAAGGGAACTGCGATACATATGGTTAAAAGTAAGATACAGGCTATGAAAAACGGCACCATTGGGAACCAGAAAGCTGCTCCCATATAATTCACAGACTGATAAATGGCATATGTAATACTCAAACCGGCAGTCAGCGTCAGCAGAATAACGCCTCCTGTATAGAATATCCCTTCCCACACAAGCATTTTTCTAACCTGGTGTTCTGACATTCCCACACTTTCCATAATGGAAATCTCTTTTCGACGGCTTTGGATATTTCCCACTGAAGTATTGATATAATTCATTATCCCGATTACCGCCAGGATCGCAACAATTCCAAAACCAATTTCAGCCATATGTCCCTGAGCTTTTTCTACGATTTCAGCCTGTCCGATCTTAGATTCCCAAGAAAAATCTGACGCATTCGGACTTTTCCCGAGAATATTTTCCACTGCTGCCTCCGCTCTTTCATCAAATTCCTTCTCATACTGGATTCCTACTTTAAAAATAATCGGCTCTTTAGCGAAGCTTGAAACTGCCTTATCAATGACAATCATGGTTGGTGGATAGCCCAAGAGAGCTGTATAATCATTGATGTCTGTCAGCGCTACAATTTTAAAGGAACGCGTGTTTTCTGGATTTTCATATTCTCCACATAGAATGTTTTTTCCTATCATCTTCTTTTCGTCCAGATCAAATAAACCGTTCCGATACAAAATGCAGGTTTCACCATTTAGAAAAGAAGTTTCATCGACAGGTGCTTTCAGTTCTTGATTCAGCGCACGAAAATCTTCTTCTGTGATGCCTATTAAAGCAGAAGCAAAATTTTCGGGATGATTCTTATATTCTTCAAGGTCATTTTCATAGGGAATGTCCATCCAGGTCTCATAAAATTCTCTCATCCATACATCAGATACTTACGGTTCCCAAGGAATCACAGTGGAAACACAGCTTACAGGAAAGACAGCTGAAACACCATCCGTTTTTTTGATCTTATCCAGAATCTCCTGGTTTAAAATCTGTTTTACCCCCTGGAGCTGTTTTTTTCCTTCTTCATCCTGTTCTACAACTACATTTTGGATGGTATCATTGGCAACAACCATATCAAGTCCTCTGAAGTTATAGACATATTCCCGGGCAGACTGGGTATGAAGCAAAATCATCAGGCAGACAAATACCGAAAGGCTGGCTGACAGGGAGAGCATGGTAACTACCGTCTTCTTTTTATTTCTTGTCAGCTGTTCCACTGCCATCCGACGTATCAGATTCCCTTTTTTCGTCGTATGCCCTTTTCTGATACCGGAAACCGGACGGTATCCCAGGGCTTCTATGGGTGAACTGGATTCAGCAAGACGCATGGGTTTTCTGGCTGCATACCAGACTGAAAACCCAGTCAATAAAATTGTCAGTAAAAAGACAGCCGGGTGGAAGACCACCTGAACTTGACCGGTCTGCTCCTGTTTCATTCCCAAAGACTCTATCGCAACCGGAATCAAAGAAAAAGAAACAAAAAAACCAAGAAAAAGTCCCAGACTGATTCCGATTCCACCAATCCAGATCATCTGTTTTTTTATGAGACTCCGAATCTGTTTTCCAGTCATTCCAATGGTCTGCAGCAATCCGTAATAGCGGATATTACCTGCCACAGACAGATACATGATGTTATAAATCAGCAGATAAGCACTTAAACAGGTAACAACCACGATTCCTGCGATTCCCCAGAATATTTCTGCAGCATTGCCGAATTCGTATACATAGAACAGTCGCTGAGATTTTCCAAGCTCCATTTTATCAATAAATGCTTGCTGTTCTTCCTCGGACATCCATCTTTTTTCAAAAGAAATATCGCACCGGCTATTATACAGTTCCTCAATTCCTTCCTGTTCACAAAAAGCTTTTGAGACAAAAAAGTTATCAACAATACCAAATCCACCCCATATTCCACTGATCTGGAAGGTTTTCTCCTGGCGTTTCTCTTTAATCTCGTATACAAAAGTGATTTCATCCCCTGTTTTTTTATTTTCAAATCCACATTTTTTTAGGGCTTCTTCTGTAACCATGATTTCATTTTCATTAGTCGGATATTTCCCCTGGAGAAATGTTCTGGTAGGTGACATCATATCATCCCATAATACTGCATCTGCATACAACAGTCCTACACCAGGCGTTTTGTCCGTTTCAGTTTCCCGGACTGCTCCGGCAACAGTTAAAATTCCAAACTGTTTTACATTCTCATCGTTGTCCAGAATTGTTTTCTGTTCCTCCGTCACTCCATACAGAACCGCATCAAAATCTGCCCCATTTAAACGGATATTTTGGAGTTTGTTCATTTTCAGATAGGTAAGACCTACCGTAAATACGCTGAATAAAAGAAATGAGGAAAGCAGGACTGCCAAAATCATGGTAATGCTGCGGCGAAAATTGCTTTTCAAATTCGTTTTTGCTATGTGTTTTATCACCGGCTGATTATTATTCTTCAGCATGGAACTCACTTCCTTTCATAATTTTTCCATCCTCAATCCGGACAATGCGGTCTGCCATCTGAGCAATGTCATTGTCATGAGTGATTAATATAATCGTCTGATGAAACTGTTTTGCCACAATTTTCAAAAGTCCCATAACATCATGACTGGTGGCAGTATCCAGATTTCCGGTTGGCTCGTCACAAAGAAGAATCTGAGGTTTTGCCGCGATTGCCCGGGCAATTGCCACACGCTGCTGCTGCCCTCCCGAGAGAGCAGACGGAAGTGCTTCTTTCTTATCTGTCAATTGAAGAAGAGTTAAAATTCCGTCCACAAATTTCTGATCGATTCGCTTGCCATCTAATTCTATGGGTAAAACAACATTTTCATATACGTTTAAATCCGGGACTAAGTTATAGCTCTGAAAAACAAATCCCACCCGTCTTCTCCGAAATATGGCAAGCTGCTCCTTCGAAAGACCAGCCAGATTTTTTCCTGCAACAATTACTTCTCCTCCGGTGGGTACGTCCAGCCCGCCAATCATGTGCATCAGCGTGCTTTTTCCGCTTCCGGATTTCCCTATAATAGCAACAAACTCCTGTGGCTTCACTCGAAAATCCACATCATTCAGTGCTTTTATCGTATTGTCTCCCAGCTGATAATATTTTTTCAAATTTTTCGTTTCTACAATCCAAGATTCCATAATCGTCTCCTTTTCCATATACTTAATCGTCTGTTTTCTTGTGACTTATTTACATCATAGCAAGAAAAAATCACAATCCTGTCACAATCTAACATTGTCACAAAACTGTGATTTTTGAACGTCTGATTTTTTTAGCCTTCATTCGGCAGATACAGACAAAAATCTGAACCTTTACCAGCCTCTGAACGTACCTCTATATAGCCATTCTGCAGTTCCAAAATTTTCCTTGTCAGGTATAAACCGATTCCGACACCATGATTGTCATGGACCTCCGGCTCCCGATAAAAGCGTGTGAAGATTTCCGCCTGGCGCTCCGGAAGAATTCCCTTTCCGTTGTCCCTTACACTGATTTTTGTAAAAATCTCCTGATGAATAACCTGAATTGCAATCCTTCCCTTTGGATTTGTGTATTTTACAGCATTATCCAGAACATTAAAAATTGCCTCTTCTGTCCATTTCCGGTCATGTTTCAGCAACAGATCCGGCTCGCAGTCAACATGAAGTGATATTTCTTTTCGGGAAGCTGCAGGTACAACCTGACTTACGGCTGCTGTTAACGTCTCCTGCAGTTTGCGCTGTTCTTTTTTTATTTGAATAATCCCATTTTCCAATCTTGACATCTTTACCATACTCTGAAGTAAAAAGCCCAGTTTCTCTGTCTGCTCTTCCATCTGCCTTAAAAATACCCAACCTTTCTCAGAAAGTTCCTCTTCCTGAAGGAACTCCTGATAAAGCTTTATGTTAGCTAATGGAATTTTTGTTTGATGAGAAATATCAGAAATAAGACTCTTCATCTGTTTTTTTTCCTGAATTGTCTGTGTTTCCTTTGTGTTCCAGACCTGGGATAACCGCCAGAATTTCTCCCCGCATTTTCCCCAGAGAGTATCCTCTGTTACCTCTTCTGGTTCTTTCAGTTCCCTGCCTGACAAGATAGTATCCAGCGCTTCCTCCACCTGATCCGCAAAAAGTTCCGCTTCTTTTCGTTTTATCCAACCCATTGATACCCCATTCCATATACATTTGAAATGTATTTGTGTTCCGCGTCTTCTATTTTTTTACGAAGTCGATTGATATTTACTGCCAGAGTATGTTTATCTACAAACTGCCCGTTACAGTCCCATAGCTGTTCCAACAAAACATCATAGGTCAGAAGCTTCCCTTTATTTTCAGCAAATATCTTTAATAGACGAAATTCTGTTGGAGTTACCGTACATTCTGATTTTCCTACCATAATTCTGGCTCTTTCCCAGTCAATATACAGATTTCCATCGTTATAGCGTTTTTTTTCCTCTGTTTGATTACGATTCAGAATAAGCGAGATTTTTCTCAGGAGAATTTTCATAGAAAAAGGTTTGGTAATATAATCCTCGGCGCCTACATCATAACCTTTCAGAGCATCTTCCTCCAGATCTCTGGCTGTCAGAAAAAGCACTGGGATTTCCAACTGCTTCTTGAGCCATCTGCAAAAAGCAAACCCTTCTCCGTCCGGAAGGTTTACATCCTGTATAAGTAATTGTGGCATTTCTCTGCTTTTTAATTCTTCGTATTTAGATTTAGCTTCCTGTAAAGAAAATGCCGGAACGGTTAAGTATCCCTCTTTTTCCAGAGCGTAGCATAAGGATGCATTTAATTCTTTATCATCTTCTACAATCAGTATTATTTTTTTCATTTTACTTTTTCCCACTCGTACTTGGTTTCAAGAAGCATTATATAGTATCCGGTTATTTTTGTATATATTTTTCTGAAAATATAAAACAACAATTGAGAACATTATTACCGGATCTCATCAATAGCATTTTATTCCAAAAACGCTTTCATTATGATGCTCTGAGGAAGAGGTCAGGAAGATTATATGTCGTTATTATTTCAGCGCTTTTTTTGCAAGTCTTGTTTCTACCCAGGGTGTCTTCAGCATAGTGTCATTTCCGATGATTCCTGCCCGTATAACCTCAATGGGTTCTTCTAATTCAGAAATCCGGATTCCCTTAATACATGCTTTTGCCTGAAATTCATCGAAATCCTGGAAAACCTGATCCTGAAATACAAAGGAAATATTTTCTTTTCGCTCTTCTGCATCCGGCGGAATCACACAGGAACCCATAAGATAAGCACCTCCCTGATAATGAAATTCAATCAGGGTAAAGGACATTCCTTCGTCATAGTCCAATCGGATGATATCCATTACATCTTTTCCCATAATCCATAATGGTTTCTGTTCCTTCTTCTTAAATCCAAACATAAAGTGTTCCCTCCTCGCTCAATTATTCCAAAGCAACATTATTATTATTTACTGAAATCAGGATTCCATATTTCGAATGGGGTAAATATTTCACAGTCAGAAGGTCTCCCTTGTTAATTCCCTTGGAATAAGGAAATTCTACATATTCTTCATGATTATCATCTATACAGATAATCCTAACACTTCTATCATTTCCTTTTCCATGAGCATTGTCCCTAGCATAACCGGTAATAGTTTCAAGTTGACCATTTCTATAACAGGGAATGTCCAGAATGATCGGCAGAAACATTTTATACAGGAATATACATACAAGAATTACTGCAATAATCTTTAAGACGGTATCTTCTTTATCTGTCAATTTACTGTGAAACTTTTTTCTCTTTATAAAAAAGAAAAACAGGGTGATCACCATTGCAAAAATGATTATGCTTCTGCTGAGCATTTTAAATAGTATCGCATCCATTCATGTTCCTCATTTTTTCATTGTCTTGAAATCTTTATATCTTATCACGTACAGTCTGTCAAAGAATAAATATAATGCCAGCATAATGAACTTCCCTTTCTCTTGCGAGTTTTCACATTTTATTGTTTAATTGAATTTATTTCCTTATCTCATTAATAATGTTTTCTCTTCCCATCTTCCATGCCGGAAACATTACGGCTACTACCGCAATCCCCACATTCATCACCATAATTCCGATTAAAACCAGATTGGGAACATTAGAAGTCAGATGTAAGAATTGAAGCACATGAGCCATATAGTAATCCATTACCCTTCTAAGAACCAGATGATAAAGCAGGAAAATAAACACATCTGCCAACAATCCATACAGAATACCTGTCTGCAAAATCATCGTATAAAAACCTCTATCCGTGATTCCCATTGCACGTATGATACCGTATTCTCTTCTTCTGGCAAGAATGGTATGGTTCATACTATTCACGATATGAAACAGACTTATAACCAGAAGAATAAGGGCAATACCGGAAAAGAATATCTGTTGTTGCTTAAGATAATCTTTCTGTGTTTCGATTGCGGAAGTATAATCCTGCAATACTGCCTTTGGAACATTTCGAATCACCTGCAACAACTGATTGCTTACACTCTGGATATCGTTGGCATCATTTGGCGACGCATTGATAAAACTGTAATCTGTAATTCCAAAGTTTTTTTCCATCTGTTCGCCAGTCATAATCACACTCTGCGCATTTTTCCAGACTTCTGTATTCAGAAAATCTTTCTCCTGCGCCAACGGTCTGTTTACGATTGCCGCAATTTCAAACTCTTTCTCGATATAGTTTTCTTCGCCACTTTGAAATTTTAACAGTTCATCTGTATAGTTCTCTGTCCTTGGGACACGAAGAGTAATCTTATCGCCCGGCTTCTTTCCGTAAAAATAGTAATTTCCCTGACCGTCCATATTCGCCGTCACGATCACTTGATTATTATTTTTCATTGTTTCCGGCTGGATCTCTCCCTCCAGAATAAAATCCTGAAGCTGTTCTATCATCGCTTCATCGTAACCATACACATTATATTTGATCCGGTAATTTCCATCTTCCTGCTGATTACAGATTCCATCATATCTCTGGATAAAATAGGGCTCCTGATTTTGATATTTGAAATAATCATGCCAATCTTCTTCTGCCAAAAACTCATTTCTGGAAAGCTGCAATTCTCCCATCGTATACTTTGTCACATATACAGTCTCTGTTTCCGGTATGTTTTTAATCTTATCTGCTACCGCCTCTGGAATCGTATCCTTCAGCGAATCAGATTTCAAAGAAATACGGTATTCCGAACCAAGTCCGTCATCCGACATCAGCGAAAGTTCTGCGTGAACCTTCAAATTTTCTATCATATAAGTAGTACATAAGAAAATACAACCACCGATAGACAAGGATAATAAAATTCCAATCACTTTGCGCTTATTGGCAAACATAAATTTCCGTACTACTACATTTGCCATATTTACATTTCGCAGAGCATATATTTTCCTTCTTTTTGTAAAAGAAGTATCTCCACTCATTACTGCTTTTAGCGAATGCTTCCGAAGTGAACGAACCACAATAAAGGCAACCAGCGCCAATGAAATCATCAGAAACAAAAATCCAAATACTATTGCATCTACGGAAACAAAAAACTTTGCAGCATTTGCGCCTTCCGCCAACGTATGGTCAGCGACGGATAGACCAGTCTCTGCACCTCCAATTCCTTTTCCACCAAAGACACCACTAATCTTTTGATATACAAGGCTTAATATACCATTCCCTAAGAAACACCCTAATGGATACCCAATGAAAAATAACATCCACAGTTCCAAAAGTAATGTACCGCCAATCTGTGCTTCACTGATACCTAATGTCTGCAGCATTCCGTACTCAGAAGTTCTCTTTGATACAGAAATGCTAAATACACTATATATTACAAAAAGGCTGAACAGACATAACAGGAAAATCATCCCATTATAAGCCAAATTGTAGTCGCTTTGTAATTTCAAAATGATATAAGTGAAATTTCCTTCTTTATTGGTCAGAGCAAATTTCACAATTTCATAAATGCTGCTTGGTGTTTCTCCGCCAAGATACTGTGTAACTTCATCATTTCCTACTGCCGATTCAGAAGATAATTTATGTTCCTGCAAAAAAGCATCCAACTGTTTATATAACTTCTCATCCTCATTAAATCTGAGATATAAAAACGTCTGACTTCCTCTACCTTTAAACGCATCGCTCACAAAAACTTCCATTTCACTGGAACTTGCCGCCCATTCGCTTTTCAGAATGCCAGTAACGATATACTCTTTTTCTCCAACACGAAGAGAATCTCCCAGATTCCCTGAAAATCCGAGATTGCTAAGGACAAATCCGTCCGCCGCAATTTCATTCTCTTTCTCTGGTAATCTTCCTTCCAACAAGTCTCGGTGTGCCATTTGACGATAAGTTTCATCGGCATGGACAAAACAGATCATAAATTCCTCAGATACTACATCCCGGATTTCCATCTTTCCACACTGCTCCAGTGTATATCCGTTCCCTGTCTCACCGCTTTCTACAGAATGAAAAAGTTTCTTGTCTGTTTCTATATAATAATGCCAGTCTCCGTAAATCGTCTTGCTGTTCGCCAGATCACTTTTCTGACTGCTGTAAATCAAGGAAGAAATTCCGGAAAGCAATGACGCTGTTAATAAAATACTCGCCAAAATTGCAAACGTCTGGCTCTTATAATACCGCATATATTTCCATGCCAGCTTTAGCATACGACATCACCGCCTTTTGCCGGAAATCTTCTCTTCCCCGTAACAATCTGACCATCTTCAATATGAATTACTCTGTCGCAAGTCTGTGCAATGGCTTCATTATGCGTTACCATGAGAATCGTTTGATTGTACTTGCGACAACTCGCTTTTAATAATCCCATAACCTCAATGGTTGTAGCTGAGTCCAAATTACCTGTCGGTTCATCACAAAGCAGGATGCTTGGCTTATTTGCCAAAGCTCTGGCGATTGCAACCCTTTGCTGCTGACCGCCAGATAATTCGTTTGGATATTTCTTACGTTTTTCCCAAATACCCAGTTCCCTTAACAATTCCTCGATATATTTACGATTGATATGTTTTCCACGGTCAAATGTTACCGGTAATGCCACGTTATCATACACATTCAACACAGGCATTAAACTGTAATTCTGGAATACAAATCCAATATTTCTTCTACGGAAAATCGTCAGTTCTTTTCTTGAAAGAGAACCAATCTCTTTATTCTTTATAAAAATCTGTCCACGTGTCGGATTATCCAAACCACCAATTAAATTAAGACAAGTAGATTTGCCTGAACCAGATGTACCAACAATGGCGACAAACTCGCCTTCTTCTATTTTTAGATTGATATTCCGTAATGCTGTTACCTGATTATCTTTTTCACCATATACTTTCTCAACATCTTGTAATTCTAAAATACTCATCCGTCATCTCTCCTCTTTTCTTGATACATCCAGTATAACTGCCGTATCTTGCAATTTCTTTACAAACGGATGATTAGTTCTTACAGTTTTGTAAGAACACAGAAAAACAACTGCCCTTTCCATACTCCGAATCTACTGTCATATATCCTTTCTCTTTTTCCAAAATCAGATTAGAAAGGTACAAACCAATACCGGAACCTTCCATGTTCTCAACTTCCGGACTTCTATAAAATCGTTTAAATATATCCGTCATTTCCTCCTGCCGGATACCACGCCCATTATCTGCAATCTGAATCTCTGTGTATAAATCATAGTTTTTTACACAAATGGAAATTGTTCCTCCTCTATCGGTGTACTTAACAGCATTTTCTAACAAATTTACAAATACTTCTGTTGTCCATTTACGATTATGATACAACAATCGGTCTTCAAATGGTTCCAATGTAAAGTAGATTTTCTTTTTCTCCAGTTTCTCATAAATCGCATCTACTGCATCTAAGATCGTTTGCTTTATTCCTATTGCTTTCCCTTCGAAGTCATCAATATTTTGCTCCAACTTTACCATCTTCGATAAAGACTCCACCATCCAGCTCAGTTTGTCAACCTGTCGTTGCATTTTTTCAGAAAACCCTGTTTTCTGTTCTGGTGTAATTTCCTCTTTACTTAAAATTTGTACATAAAGAGAAATATTCGCCAGAGGTGTTTTTAATTGATGAGACATATTTGAAACCAGACTTTTCACCTGCTCTTTTTCTTGTTCCGCACTGCTTGCGTGTTTGCCAAGCACTTCCTGCATCTGCTTGATTTTACTGACAAGAGCAGAATATTCTCCTTCTTCCAGATCAGAATCTACAATCATTTCCCGACTTAACACACAATCCAGTAAACGGTCAATTAAGCGATACGTTTTTCTCTTTTGATATACGTTATATCCAATTGACATAAACAAAAGCACTGCTAAAATCACCGTAATCCACATCTTTTTATTCCTTCCAGATATATCCGATTCCATGAACGGTTTGAATCCATTTTGGCTTCGATATATCATCCTCTATCTTTGTGCGAAGTCTGCTGATATTCACAGATACCGTATTGTTATCTACATACTTTCCATCACTATCCCATATTTTCTCTAAAATCTGCTCTTTAGAAAGGATATGATTTTTATTCTCAACCAAATACAATAACAGACGGTATTCCAATTTGCTCAGTGAAATCTCTTCGTCTCGTTTATATACTTTGCAGACATTCTGATCTATGCTTAATTCTCCTGAGATAATTTTTGTGCTTTCCGATTTTTCCTGAAGGATCCGCTTCATTCTTGCCTTTAATACTCCAAGTGAAAATGGTTTTGACAAGTAATCATTTACTCCTAATTCCAAAGCTTTTATCTCATCTAGCTCTGTATCACGGGCTGTCAGCATAATAATGGGAATATTGCTGTAATTGCGAACCTCTTTGCAAAGTTCAAACCCTGTTCCATCTGGTAAGTTACAATCAAGAAGAACCAGATCACAGCCACCTTTTTTTATTTCCTGCAAACCTTCCTTTTTGGTTTCTGTTTCTCGTACATCATACCCATCACTTGAAAAAGAGAAAGAAAGACCCTCTCTTAAATCACTGTCATCTTCAATTATCAAAATTTTATATTTTTCCATCATGTATTTCCTTTATTGAGTATGAAAAATTTCTATTTCTTTTCCTGTATTCTTCCTTTTTTCCTTCTTGTCTCGGGTGAGGAAAAGCTCTGGATATAATCTTTTCGAATCCCTGTCGCATCTTGAGTGAGAAAAAAGGCAATACGCTCCTGATCAGAAGAAAGATTCGGAAAACAGGATGTAAATTTTTCTGCCAGCTGCTCCTCTTTTCCATACAATTTTAAAGTTCCTTCATATCCGATTAGTTCTCTCAGTACGGAAGTGAATTCTTCGTACCTGTTTTCTCTGATTTCCAGATTTACTTTTACTTTTGCAGTCCTTCCATTTAAATAGAGAACTTTCAGTAACGTATCATTCTTGGAGCAATCCATTGTAACCCACAGAGCCAGCTTTTTTGAAATCAGCTTTCCTCCGATTAACATCCAGCTCTGACTTTGAAAAATATCAAGATACTTATTCATGACTGGATCTTTAAACGGTATTCGCTCAAAATTCTCCCTCTCCAGCAGCTGTTCCAATTGTTTTTTTCTGAGAATCTGATTCAGTACCGGTACACTGTGAAAAGATATACAGATATAGCGTTTTATTTTCGGAAATAATATAACAACAAAAACTGATATACAAAGTAAAGTCAGTAAAAATTGTCTATCCATTTTTACTTCTCCGGTTGCTATACCCCAGATACCACACAGAATAATCACAACACCAAATCCCCACAGACCTAAAAGCAGCAGTTTCTTCAGAGGATAAAAATGAATCCATTCAATAATCTGTAGCTGCTGTTTGCCGCTCATGCTCTTTTTACTCAAAAGCAGACGGGAAATCCATTGATTCAGAATCTGAGGAATCCATGCAATTCCGAACAGTAGTAACGCACTTCCTGCATAAAAAGCAATTCCAATCCAGCCAATGTCCAGATAAGACTCCAGAAGCAGGGGCAGACTTAGGAACAGCAACATAATGAAAAAAAATAGAGCAGATGACTTTTTACGTCCATTTTGAAGCTTCAGGTCATTTACAGCAGAATGTATACATAAAATAGCGAGCATGACAGCTGACATTCCTCCAGACACCCAGTTTTTCAAATCTCCAAATCGCACGACATATTCTTTTTTTTGCATACTGGAAAATTTTCCGGTAATGCCTGCATAAAGACAAAACCCGAAATAAACCAGAGAAAACAATGCTCCTGTCAGTTTCAAAACTGTTTTTTTGGAAAATTTGTATTTCTCCATAATATTTATTTCTTACTCCTTACGTCCCTTTAACCTGCAAATTATTCTTTTGATTTTTATAATAATTCCTCCAATACCACCCAGCCGTGATAACAAAATGCCAAGAGTGAAAAACACTACTATGACAGCAGCCATATCCAAGTAATTCTCGCCCATCTTTTCCTCCCTTTTAGTTTAGATAAATATGTGCTTTTTCCAGCAGCCAGAATTCCAAATCCACACTCGCCGGCATATCATATGTAACCAAAACTACAGGTACCACTCCGGCGCTCAAAAAAATCAATCTACTTTTAAATTTTGGTCCAGGATGACCAGTTCGCCGTTGCGTTCAATGATGCCAGGTTGAACAACCACGATTTTCAGACCTTCCTGCATTTCCAGATACTGTGAAGCATAACCCCAAACCTTGACCTGATCGCCTTCCTCAAGCTCAATGGCAGTGCTTACAGTACCATCTTCATTCAAAAGCTGGTTAGAAATACAGTAGAGCTGGCCGGTTGTATCCTCTGCAATGTAGAGAGACACATCCGTAGCGAGCGGCGTTCCGGCAATCGATTTATATTCACCGACTTCTTCGCCCCAAACAGTACCTTCGCTGTAAAATCCAACGACCATATTTTCTTCATATCCCTCGATGATCGCATTGAAATCCTGAGCATACGGCTCCATCTCAGCTTTTGTAGTATCCTTGTAAGCAGCAATCTTTTCATCAGATGCCTGTTCTTTCACTTCTTGCGGCTGATAATCTCGATATTCAAAAATATTGTCCGAAGCAAGTGTGATTGCTGTGTAGTCATCACCCAGTATGACTTTATAAACAGCAATTTCATCATCATCAACGGTACGATTGATGTCAATATTTCCTGCGGAATTCAGTTCATATCCGTCTACACCTTCCAGTGCCTTTTGTAAAGTTACGTTGGACATCGCACAGTTGATCCCATTGAGCGTTACAAAGAAATCAGGATTTTGTTGATCCTTATCGGCAGAGTATTCCAACTCTATCACTGTTCCGCCCTCAGCAGGCTTACATGGCTTTGTCCCGGTATTTATGATTGCCACATCCATTTCCTGATCGTTTTTAGAAAGTTCTCCATAAATGCGCTCGCCGGGCTGCAGAGAAACTTCTGCTGCATCATATTCTTCCGTTTCCAAACTCCATCCGGCTTGTATCAGCCGAGAAGTTTCCAGAGGAAGCGTGTAGTAAGTACCATCCAGTACGAATTCAGGTGTCCCGTCATTTTTCAGCTGAGACAGAATAACCTCATCTGTACAGCCTTTATCATTTCCTGCAGCTGCCAGAACCGGAATCTGAAGTTTTGATCCGCATCCGATCAACATACTGCACACTAACCCACATTTTGCCAACAAGACTATCCATTGTTTTTTCATAAGCACAATCCTTTCTGAGATTCTATCAATTTTGTTTTACATACGTACAAAGCATATCCTACTCAATGTATAGATGGTGACTATGTACTTATCAGCGTCACAACCGCATAAAGTATGATTATCAGAACGGCAAGGAACATTGCACAGAAAATTGCAAGTGTTGTTTTGACCCTGTGCCGCTCCTTTAATGTCAGAACCATCATAGCAAGTACATCAAAGGAAAAGAAAAACTGGCAGATTCCGCCTAAAATTGCCAACCATTTTGGATGTACGCCGTCTTTACGCGACTTTATCAGATAAGAAATCGCATAGGGAGCTGATCCCAATAGAATCCCGTATCCAAAAATTAAAAATACAATTGTTACCAATCCAAATAAAGCCATAAGCGGCAAAGGAAAGAGGGCCATCATTGTTACATATACGGTGATGCTCCCTCCAAGCAGGTAGAATGGAATCAGTCCATACTTGATAATCAAAGTGCAGTTAAGCAATGTCTTTCTCGACCACTTTCTCCCTGCTGTCAGCACAACAATTAAATTTATGATTCCCATGATAAAGGGCAGAAGGATTGATAAAATCTGCAATTCCATCGTATTATCAAAAAATCCTGCCAAAAGGAAGAAGGTATAAGACACAACTACATAAACTACCGGCAAAATATAAGCCATTTAACCGTCTCCTTTCAGTTCTACTTTTCAGACATCTTTATTTTACCTTAAAAATAAGCTATAAACAAGATTTACAATTAAGGATTTTATCGAAATTTCCACCATAGGATTCCATCAAAACATCAGAAAATTTTCTATAAGAACAAAGAATCTCGCTTGCGAGATTCTCCGCCTACGGCGGATCGCTTTAGCCACATACTTCTTTTTCGCCGCAGTGTGCTCCTACGCGGAGCGTTTTTTATGCTATGGAACATTACGGAGTAATTTCCTATAGCATAAAAAATCTCCTTGTGATACTTTTGATCACAGGAGACCTTTTATGATAATCTAAAACGATTTTATGTATTTAAAAATTTTATTTTACGAGATTTCCAAGATAATAGAAACCTTTACAGGTATCCAGATGTACCTTTACATATTTTCCAAGCATCTCTTCTGATCCCGGAAAATGTACAAGAAGATTATACTGCGTTCTTCCTGTAAAGATTCCTTTTTCTTTACTTTCTTCTTCTACAAGAACCTCCTGAACACTTCCCTCAAAACGTGCAGAGGAAATACGTCCTTTTTCCTGCACAAGAGAAAGAAGACGGTTAAAGCGGTCTTTTACCACATCTTCCGGAATCTGATTTTCCATTTTCGCTGCCGGAGTTCCGCTTCTCTTTGAATAAATAAAGGTAAACGCGGTATCAAAAGAAGCTTTGTCTACTACATCAAGAGTTTCCAGGAAATCTTCTTCTGTCTCTCCCGGGAAGCCCACAATAATATCTGTTGTAAGGGAAATATCCGGAATAGACGCACGGATTTTCTCCACGAGATTTAAGTATTTCTCTTTATCATATCTGCGGTTCATCTCTTTTAATACACGGCTGCTGCCGGACTGCATAGGAAGATGAAGGTGATGACAGATTTTTTTACTTTTTGCCATAACAGCAATTAATTCATCTGACAAATCTTTTGGGTGAGAAGTCATAAAACGAATGCGCTTTAACCCTTCTATTTTTTCCACCTCTTCTAACAGTTCTGCAAAAGAAATTGGATTTTCAAGTGTCTTTCCATAAGAGTTTACATTCTGTCCGAGAAGCATGACCTCAGACACGCCGTCTTTTACAAGGCTCTCAATTTCTGCAACAATTGCTTCCGGTTCTCTGCTTCTTTCTCTTCCTCTTACATAAGGAACAATGCAGTAGCTGCAGAAATTATTACATCCAAACATAATATTCACACCGGATTTAAAGGTATAATTTCTCTCTGTTGGAAGCTCCTCCACAATTTTATCTGTTCCCTCCCAGATGTCAATTAACTGATTGTCTGCGTGAAGCATTTCACTGTATAGCTCTGCAAATTTAAAAATATTATGCGTTCCAAATACAAGATTTACAAATGGATAATCCTTTTTTATTTTACTTACCACGTGTTCTTCCTGCATCATACAGCCGAAAAGGACGATTTTCATATCCGGATTTTGTTTTTTCAGGTTATGAAGCTTTCCAAGGCGTCCGTAAACTTTGAGGTTTGCATTCTCCCTTACGGTACAGGTATTATAGATTACAACATCTGCATCTTCTGTATCTTTTCTTACATATCCCATCTCATCCATAATTCCCGCAACAACCTCTGACTGTTTTTCATTCATCTGGCAGCCAAAAGTCTGAAGACAATATGTAAAATTTCTTCCTGCCTCTGTTTTTTTCTGTGCGATGAATCCACGCACCTTTGCAATATAATAATATTGTCTTTTTGTCTCCTCCAAAGGAGCTTCTTTTGTCAAATCTATTTCTTTAAAATCAAGTTCATTAAACATATAGTATCCTTTCTGAAACGGCATAAAGACAACCCCAGAAGAAAACTTTTGGGGTTGTCCGGTTACAATACCATATATTTTACATGATTTATGGTTTTTTGTCCAGTTTATTTTCCTGATGTTAATTCTGTTATCATTTCTGTTTCAGAAGATTCAGGAGTTTCTTTGGTAGGAGAAAAGGAAACGGTATTCGTTACAACAGAACTGTGACTGTATCCATCATATCTCTGCTTTTCATTCTCAAAAGTAATACCTGCCTGAAAAGCTTCTGATGTGAGATTTGCCTTTCCGTATGCAACTTTCTTTGGTTCTAATCCATATGAGGGCTTTTGTACTGTTTTTATATGCATATTTTTCGTATCTGCATGTACAACTGAGAGATAATAGCGAAGTGTCTTTTTCTCGTATACTTCATATTCTCCAAGTGGAAGATCTTCAAAAACCGTATTTAAAGAAATATATCCGTTCGCTTCCTGTTTATAATTGTCTTTTGTAAAAATTACATAATCTTCATATTTATGATAAGCTCCGCTATAATCTTTTCCTTCTACAACAAACAAGAATACAGGATTTCCATGAGCCCAGATAATATCCTCTTTCTTAATTCGTTTTGTAACAGTGATTTCACCTTTTGGAAGCATCAAAAAAGTCTGTACTTCATTACTTATCTTTTTTTCTTCTCCTTGAGGACGTTTCATAATTACATAACCTCTGTTTTTTACAGAATATCTATCCCCCTCATATTTACTTAAATCTGTATCTGAAGCAATGGAAACTTCAATATAACAATGATATGTTTGATCATAAAATTTTTCTGTTGACGCAATTTCCGGTTTTACAGAGAAAGAAACCTTCTGACCTTTTACAGAAATCTGAAACCATTTTGATACATCTGTTCCATCATCAAGAAGAACTTTACAGGCTTCTGGAAAAATAGTGAGTTCTTTGTGAATCTCATCGTAAATTGTGTATGAAGTATAATGGAACATTTCCATTTCATATGGGACATAATGACTTAATTTGTAAGTAAAATGTTCTTCTCTGCTTTTCAGGATATTTTCAGAAACATTTTTTTCATCGGTGTCACTGACTGTTTTAGAAAGAGGTTCGGATAAAGAAATTCGCCCCATACGTCCGTAATATAATCCCTGCCATCCCTGCCAGAGGCATCCTTCTTTTTCATTTACAATATCATAGTCCGCTACATTTCCGGTGTATCCGTTTTTCCATACCTGGCGTGATTCGCCATTTACCGAACTCCCATCGGAAAAGCAATAATTTTCACATCCTGAATAGAATTTATAAGCAAGATTGTGGGAATCATAATTGGCTTGTATCTGAAAACCGGTATCGGAATCTACCGTATTATAAAGATTCCATGGCGCAGTAAATAAGTTCTTCCCCTGGGCTTTATAAAGCTTACAGTCTTTTGTTACAAATACTTCGTCTACCGGCGAGAGAATTTCGATTCCCTGGCGGATATCTATGTCTGCAAAAGTGGCAAATCCCTTTACTCTAACAGGTTCGCCTGTTTCATGATCAAAAAATTCCATATTTGCTGAAATATCTTTTGTATTTGTAGCATTTAATCCAATTTTCTGTGTATCTACCTGAAAATATCCAACTTCCGGCTCTCCCTCAAAGGAATAAAAGGTATAATCTGTAACCGTACATTTTATATCAATCTGTCTTCCCTTATACGTTCCCACATTTTTATACCAGCAGCCGATTCTTCCTTTCATGGAATCATCCGATAATGTCCCGTATATATTTCCGCCTGAAAGAGACACTGGGTCAAACCCGAAAACTTCTACACTGGAATTCTTATTAAACTTTGGAAAAAAACTATAAGCACCGTCCATTACCTGGGTTTGAATATTTACTACATGATCTTTGGGAAGCTGGTTTACTGCAAGGTATTTATTTAAAGAGCTTCCTGTTTCATTCGTTACCGTATTTCCATATTTTAATTTTACAGTATCACAAATTCCATATTTGTCGCAATAATAATACCGGCCTTCTATGATATAAGATTTATTAAATGCAAGATTTCCGGATTCTTCCGGAATAAAATAATGTCCTTTTCCATCTATTTCTTTATATCCGTTTTCAAAGCGGATCTTTGTTTGTGGATCACAGTATTTCCATACAAAATCAGATGTTTTCAGACTTTCTATTCTATTTTCTGCAATTTTAATCCATCCGCTTTGTAAATATCCGCTTACATCTGCATAATAAACCTTTCCATCAAGAGCAAATCTTCCCTTTTTAAAATATCTTCCTTTTTTATATGCTCGTAATTCTCCGGTATCTGTTTTATGAATCCCATCTGTAAGAGAAGAAATACTGTCTGACATTTCTGCATTTCTATTTAAAATACGCGTAGCCCTTTTCATGTAATTTCCATCTGCTGCATAAGCAGTATAGGATTTGCTACCAGAAATCTCCTGTGCAGGAGTTCCTTCTCCTCTCCAGACATAATTAGGAGTCCCATCTAAAAGACATCCTCCCGGCTCATACCCTCCTCCTGCTTTTTCCGTTTCCTTTTCTACATCTAATTCCCCTTCTAAAACATCGGTTATTTCCGAATTTGTCACAGAATCTTCCTCCGGTATCTCTTCAAATGGAATTTCTTCTGTTTGCATTTCCTCAGATATTTCTCCCTGAAATTCATCTGATTCCACTTCGGGTGTAAGCTCCGGTGCTTCTGTAATTTCTGGAATTACTGGAAGAATACCTTCTTCTGTTATTGCTGCATCGGAAGAATCCTCCTGCAAAGGTTCAAATGGTTCTGCTTCTGCATTTTCCCATACGGAGATTTCCGCTTTTCCTTCCTTTGTATGGATAACCGGTGTCGATAAAACTCCGTTTCCAATCAGAGACGTTGCCAGAACGAAGCCTATAAGTGCTTTTTTCATACTTCATTGTCTCCTTTCTTCAATTTCAGATATGCGATACCTAATATCGATGAAAAAATAAGTAATACTATCATTATGAAGACTGGTGTATTGTCACCTGTTTTAACAGGAGTAGAATTTTCTGCAGGGTATCGTTTATTTTCAGAAGCATCTGGTGAAAGTGGCGAGTCTGTAAATACTCCGTCTTTTTTATTCACAGTAAAAATCCAGTTTACAGAAGCATCTCGAAGGGCATAGCTGTTTTTCAGATTAGGAGGCGCCGTTATAGAAAATGTAAGCTTGCCCTCTGTTTGTGGTTCAAATTTTCCAAGTAATACCGAACTCTCCAGAGAAGATGATTTTAAATTGCCTGTATAGAATTTTTTTCCGTTCATAGAGACAGTAAGCGCTAATTTTTCCAGAAGCTCCTTTTGTTCTTTCGTCTGATTTTGAATTTCTGTTCGGAAAAAAATTTCCACAGCGTTCTTGTCAGTATTAGAAATAGAAATCTCATCCTTTTTTGTATCACCGGGAAGAATAGATCCGAAATTCCGGAAAAAATCAGCGGGCACAGCAAGCAGCTTTTGTGCATCACCATGAAACTTAACACTTAATTCTACGTCTTCCAGTTTGCAGTCTGTTTTTCCATTTGTTTCGTGGATACATTTTTCTACAATCTGATTTCCCCATGGAGACATTTCCTGAAAATCAGGATGGAAATTTGCCGCTTGAATGGCATCTGCCTGAATTCCTATCCGAAGTTTCTGTCCGCTGTAATCCTCTGTCCAGAAAAACGGAACAGAAACTCCTGTAAAAAAATCTACACTTTCTCCTTTTTTTAAAGGTTTTGTATAATAATAGTATTCTCCTTTCTTCTTCCAGTCCCGGGAAATTCCTTCAATATTTTTTTCTCCAAATCCATCCTTCATTTCCAGATTATTTTGAAAAGAAATCTTTGTACGAATCCAGCACGGCATTCCCTGATTTGTAATTCTTGGTATTTTAGAAATAAAGTCTCCCGGAAGAACTTCAATCGGATTTCTGTAAAATATTTCTTTGCCATTTTTCTTCTGGTATTCCTTTAAAGAAATATTAATATCCCCCGTAGCAATATGGTTTTTTACAGTAACAGAATCAGAAAAAACAGCATATGCCCCGGAGATACCAAGAAATATCAGTAGAATCCCTAAAACCCCTGCCGCTCTACAAATATATTTTTTCAAACACTCTCCTCCTTTCTACGAATCTTTTATTGGATTTTCATAGTATCTCCATGCAGAATGATAATCAGGAAATCCATTCGCCTGCACAGATTCCTCATAAACGTGAATACTGAAAAATGGAATCTGTTTTTTATATTTGTCCTCTACTTTAGCAGAATCAATGTAAAATCCTGTGAAAAGAGGTTTTGTTTTTTCTCCCTTCTGCAGCACATAACGATAATAATAAAATCCGTCCTGGCTGTTATATATCCAGTCTGTTGTATTCAGATTCTTAAAATGCAACGCTTTTGAAATGTCGGAATGGGAATAGGAAAGGGAAATGCGAGTATAACAGGGCACTGAACACTCCGAATTCGTACCTCCTGCATTAGATATCCAAACTGTTTTCTCATAATCTGGATTTAAATCCGGATTTTGGGGAGGAGGTGAAGGAAAAACTTCCTCCACTTCTGTTGTATTGTGACCTGGTACTAATATATTAACTGTTTCCTCATGATCTGAAAAATAGGCAGTTGTTGTTCCCATACAAAGTAATCCGCCCAGCAAACAGACAACTACTGTTTTTTTTATTCTGATTCTATTCATAATTTATCCCTGATTCTGGTTCATATATTTCTGGAATGCAGTTTTCGCCTGTTCCACAACAGAACCTGAGTTTCCACCTGTATTTGAACTCTGTATTGCGTGTGCTTTTACAGGAACAGACAACTTCTGGGCATCAAGCTGTCCTTCTATTATATTTGCAAAGATTACTTTTTCAAAAAGCGGAGAAGTAGTCTCTGTCGGTTTTAGAATTTTATTGTACGCATAAGTATAAACCTTATCCTCTCCTTTCTGCACAGATTGAAGCAAAGTCCATTCTTTTCCTGCTGAAAATGTGAAAAGTTCTGTATTCTTTTTACTTATGCGATTACCTTCCCTATCTGCAATGCTTACATTTCGTATCGGAATTGCAATTTCCAGATACACAAACGCATCATTTTGCCCTGTATTTTTAATTTGAGGGTCCTTTGGAATCTCCTGTGTAGGAATAAGATTCTTATTTTCTTCCTGTTTCCAGTGTGGCTCCAGGAGCTGAATATCAATTTTTCCTACAGTAAATTCATTTACGGTTTCTTCTCTGTCTGTTAAGTAAGCCATAGTCCCGCCAATACAGAGAGAACCTGCTATTATTGCAATAAAAAGACCATTTTTAATTTTTTTGTTTATTTTCATAATTTTCCCCTGCTGTTTCCAGCATTATCCTTTCCTGATTTATGGATTTGAAATAGATACTTTAAGATAAAAAACAGAAATGAAAAAAGAATGATAAGACAGATACCCCTTGGCGTTCTGAGAAAAAGAACTATATAACCAAGATATGAAATGTGAAACAGAACCTTTCCTTTTATCTGTTCTTTTTCTACAGGAACCGGATCGAATGTACTGTTTGCATCTCCTTTTGTTACGTAAGTTTCATTTTGATACATTACTACCCGATGCGTTATATTTCCGGTGCTGTTAGTGTATAAAATGACATCTCCCGGCTTTATATCAATCTCTCGTGTCTGTATAAAAATTACACTTCCTGTGGGGAGAGAAGGTTCCATAGAACCGGAGAGTACAATATATGGAAAAATGCCGGAAAAGAAAAAAATCAGACAAAATATGCAAATAGAAGTTCCCAAAAAAGAACAACTACGGGATACCAATTTCAGAAATTTCATAGAGGCTCCTCTTATGAACAATAGAAATGAATACAATATAGAAATGAATAAATGAAAACCCGGATTAAAAATAACCAAAAGTCGGAGGTGGTCTGGAAAAAAATAGAATCTTCATATAAAACTCCTTATGAATAATAAGAAATGAAATTTGAGAAATGTTTTTTAGAACTGTTTTTATTATAATCGTTTCGGTAAAATCATGCAAGAAAATTCGTTCGACATATTCTGACATGATTTTCCGAAACAGACTTTTTATAAATCAAGAGAAAAAATATATTCCAATGGCAGTAACCGTAAATCCCGATACCCGTTCTTTTTTTCCTCACTAACCGGAATCTCAATTTCAAGAGAAGGCTCATTCATTCTTTCTGCATAAAATTGTTCTAAAGAACCTTCTTCTTTTTCCTTTTTACATATTTCTCCTGAGGAAACAGAATATTTGTACAGATGACGGGCAAGACGACAGCTTCTTTTATTGCGGATTATTCCTGAGGTATGGCAGTAATGAATTGCTTTCTTCTGCTTTTCAGAAAAAGACAGAAGCCCTCTGCTTCTGTAATCCTGCAAAAGATGGATAAGCGCCTTTGTTTCATTTTCGCTTCCCGGCTCTCTTCCTATTCTTGTTCTTGTATAAAAAAGTGTAGGGAAATTCTTTTTAATATCTATTCCTCTTCCATTTCCCTGAAATTCTTTTTCCGAAACTCCCTGCATTCGAAGCATCTGGCGATATATCGGATTTCGAAGGCTTATCCAGCCGTTTTGACAAATCTCATACCCGTCAGGATTTAAAAGAGGAATCATACAGATACGAATTTTATCCAGAAGTGTTTTTACCTCATAAAACTCGTCTACCAGCCAGCCGCACTCATAAGCTTTACAGTACTCTTCCGAAAGTTTTACAAGAAGTCCCGGCAAAACGTTTTCCGTCCCTCGTATTCCGGATATACAAAATATAACTTCTTCTCCCTCTCCAATTTCCAGTGCAGGAATCATTCTCTGATCGTGACTTTCCCCCATAACACGAAATTTTGTAAATTTTCCATACCTCTGTCCCATCTCCCACATGGAAAAATAGATTGTCTCATAGGAAGGGGAAACAGATTGTCCTGTTTTTTGATACATGGCTTACCTCCTATGGAACAATATATGCAAAAGAGACAGGTTCTAAAACCTGTCTCTAAAAAATACAACTATTATTCAGTTTCTTTTTTTCGTCTTCTTACAAGAACATATCCGCCTGCAAGAACAGATGCAAACGCCAGCATCAACATATTTCCTACTGGACTTTCATCGGCTGTTTTTGCTCCGCTTGCAGTGGAAGAACCTGTATCAGAGGAATTTGGATCTGTTACAAGAGCATCAGAGCCTCCTGGACCTCCAGGACCTTCTCCGCTGCCGCCAGGACCAGGAGTTGCGTTTGGATCAAGTTTTGCAGTTTTTACATTATAAGAAATATAATCTACTTCATCTGTTCCATACCACAGCTTCTTCTCTGCATTATAAACATATTTTTTCAGATAAATACGGATTGGAAGTGTCTTCTCATCGTAAATACCGCTCTTGGAACCAATCTTCCATGTTGTCTGTTTGGAAGATCCGCCTTCCTGCATCCAGTACTGCGGTACCCACTGGGCATCTCCCTCTCCTGGTTTTTTGTTATCGCTTCCTGCACCTGTTACAGAAAAGCTGTAAAACACATTCGGCCACATTTCCAGAGGATTCTCAAGACCATGTACCACACTGTCCTTTACAGAAGGAACAACTGGTGTATGTGTCGGTCCCGGAGTTGGTGTTGCGGTAGGAGAAATCTCCGGTGTTGGCGTTGCGGTAGGAGAAACTTCCGGTGTTGGTGTTGCGGTTATATTACCCGGACGTGTTTTCTCGTCAAGATCAAGGGAACGCTTTTTGGAAAGTGTACCCTCTTTGTCTTTTACAAGAACATACGCTGTAATCGGATTTTTCTCATCGAAATCTTTTAATGTAACTTTAAATTCTTTATTTGCCTGGATTGCTGTTCCATCTTTATTTACATCGAAGGAAGGAGCTTTTTCCCCTGTTACACCCCAGCCTGCATAGAACCATCCGTCTACATTTGCAACGCATGTAAACTCAACAGAGCTGCGGCTTAACCATTTAGGTTTTGTCTTCAGTTTTACATCTGGTGTTACAGCCGGTTTTTCCGGTTCTTTCGCCTTTAAGGTGCCGTCTTCATTGAGAGTAAAATCGGTTCCTTCATATGTAACAGCATTTAAAACAGCTTCCATAGTCAGACCTTCTACACCTTCTGTAAGCTGTATTACTTTCTGACCTGCCTTGCCTTCTATTACGTTTACACCGATTTTAGACCCATCTGACAGAATATTGCTTACATTGAGAACAGCTTCTTCTCCCTTTAACGCAATATTATCCGGTGTTACGCCATCTGCTTTTTTATTATCGGAAATCATAAGGTTTCCCTGGATCTGAACAGGTCCTTCACTGTATACAGCACCGCCTGCTTCCGCCTGGTTGGAAGCAATTGTTCCGCCTGTAAGCACAACTCTTCCGCCTGCATTATATATAGCGCCGCCTTTTGCAGTTGTTGTGTTATCAGAAAGGGTTACACCATCACCCATTACAAACACACCACCTGCTACATTTACAATAGAACCTTCTGCTTTGTTTCCATCAAGGTATCCACTTACTGTGACAGTACCTGCTGCTCCGTTCTCTGCCTGTGCAGACTGAATTGTTAAAGTGCCCTCTACCTGGAACATATTTCCCTTCATATCAGCAGCACGGCTGATAACAATATCTTTTCCTGCTGCCACAATAACAATATTCTTATTGCCAGGAACAGAAACAGAAGCTGTAAGAGATATATTTTCGTCTACAATGATTTTAAATGGTTCAGAAGAAGCATCACTTTCCGGAGCAGCTGCAATGGCCGCATTTAATTCTGCCTCTGTCTTTACAAGTATTTCCTTATCCACTTCCGGTGTTGGTGTTACAGGAGCTTCTGTCGGTGCGACAGTTGCCTCTGGTGTCACACTTACTTCCGGCGCTGGTGTCTCCGGTGCTTCCGTTGGCATTTCCGGTGTTACGGTAGCTTCCGGAGTCGGTGTTTCCGTTGGTATCTCCGGCGTTGGTTCTGCAGGAGCTTCTGAAGGAGTTTCCGGTACTTCCGGAGCTTCTTCTGTCGGAGCATCTGTGGCCCTTTCTTCTATAGTAACTGTGGTTCCCTCCTCTGCTGCAAAGGCAGATGTCGGAGCCATTCCAATGCTTAGTGTTCCTGCTAACAGCATTGCAAATAATTGTTTTTTTCTCATTTTTAGTCCTCCCATAAATGAGCGTTCTTAAACTCTCTGTCTGTATAAAGAATTCTTTTAGTATAGCACATACCCGAAAAAAATCAAATTCACGGGCGAATCTGTCCGTTTCCGTAAATAATATATTTCGTGGTAGTCAATGCCGGAAGTCCCATAGGTCCTCTTGCGTGAAGCTTCTGTGTGCTGATACCGATTTCTGCTCCGAAACCGAACTCATTTCCGTCTGTAAATCTTGTAGAAGCATTCACATACACAGCCGCCGCATCCACCTCGTCAAGAAATTTCTGGGCATGGCTGTAATCATTTGTAATGATTGCTTCAGAATGTCCTGTATTATAACAATTAATATGAGAGATTGCCTCCTCTACAGAATCTATAACCTTTACAGAAAGAATGTAGTCCAGATATTCTGTTCCCCAATCCTCGGCTGTGGCTTTTTTGGCCTCCGGGATAAGTTCCCTTGTTCTTTCGTCTCCGCGAATTTCTACATTCTTTTCCAGAAGTCGTTTCCCGAGAATCGGAAGAAATTCTTCTTTTACATTTTTATGTACAAGAAGGGATTCACAGGCGTTGCACACGCCTACTCGCTGCGTTTTGGCATTTATCACAATATCCGCTGCCATTTTAAGATCTGCTGTCTCATCTACATAAATATGACAGTTTCCTGTTCCTGTTTCAATCACCGGTATGGTACTTGTATTTACAACGGCCTGAATCAATCCCTTTCCCCCTCTCGGAATCAGGACATCCACATATTGATTCAGTTTCATAAACTCAGCTGCTGTTTCTCTTGAAGTATCAGTAATAAGAGAGATTGCCTGTTCTGTTATGCCGCATTCTTTTAAGGCTTCCCGGATACAGGAAACAATCACGGTATTAGAATGAATGGCGTCACTTCCACCTTTTAAAATCACCACGTTTCCTGTCTTAAAGCAAAGTCCGAATGCATCAGAGGTTACGTTTGGTCTTGCCTCATAAATAATTCCGATTACACCAATAGGAACACGTTTCTGCCCGATCATCAGACCGTTTGGACGCTTCTTCATGCCGATTACTTCTCCAATCGGATCATCCAGTTTGGAAATTTGCCGCAGTCCGTCCGCCATTCCAAGTATCCTGTCTTCGGTTAAAAGAAGACGATCCACAAGGCTTTCCGGCATATGATTTTTTCTTCCGTTTTTTATATCTTCTTCATTTGCCTTTAAAATCACCTCTGTCCGCTGTATCAGTTTTTCTGCCACAGCGCAGAGCACTTCATTTTTCTTTTCTGTAGAAAGGTTTCTGATGGCTGTTTCTGCCTTTTTTGCCTCTCTGCCTGTCTGTTCCAGATATTCATTCATAAGCGTTCTCCCTGCTGTCATATATGTTATCTTCTGTTACAAGAATCTGTGGGATAATGTCTGTTTTCTCAACAGGCACTTTTTCCATCATCTGAAAAGAGAAGCCAAGGGCAAGACGGGTAAGTTTTGGATGTTTCTCCAAATAGCGATCATAAAATCCGCCGCCATATCCTACACGTCTGCACTTTTTATCAAATGCCACTCCCGGCATGATCATAAGTCCTTCTTCCCAGAAAATTTCTTCTCCTGTCTCCGGTTCCGGAATGGAAAAATATCCGGGGGCAAGCTGGTTAAAATCTGTGAGACGGATAAATACCATCTCTTTTCCTGTGACCTTCGGAACAGCGACTTCCTTTCCAGCCTTCCATGCAGCCTCTATGAGTTCCCCTGTCATCACTTCGTGATTATAATCTGCATACACAAGAATTCGTTTCGCAGTTTGAAATTCCGGAAGGAGAAATACCTTTTCCGCAATGAGATGACTCCGGCTTTTTACCTCTTCCTCAGTCACTCTTTTTCTTGCAGCAAAAATCTGCTTTCTAATGGCTTGTTTTGTTTCCATATTTTTCACCAAGATTTGTAATGCTGCCATCCTGCTCCTTAATGTCGATATTGTCAAGCTGGGTACGCAGATTCATACGAATTGTTGCAATATATTCTTTTCGCAGCGCCGCCTGCTCTTTTTTCTCTTCTTCTGTAAGACCAACGCTTTTTGCCTTATGTGCCAGTGTGTTAATGCGGTCAATTTTAATATTATCCATGTGTCTGTATTCTCCTGTTTCTTTCTTTATAAAAGCTTTTCTATATAGTCAAGAAGATAAAATTCTTCTTTTTTCTGTCCCACAAAAAGTGTTCCATAATTGCGTCCTTCCGAGATCTTGTGGATTATGTGAAAGTCCTTTCCATTGGCAATCACCATATCTGCTCCTGCTGCTGTTGCAATTCTTGCAGCCGTAAGCTTTGTGGCCATTCCCCCTGTTCCCACTTTGCTTCCTGTGGAGGACTTGCCCATATTTAAAAGGTTCTCATCCAGATTTTCCACCACATCAATAAAATGTGCCTCCGGATTGGTGTTTGGATCATCTGTAAAAAGTCCGTCTATATCAGAAAGAAGAATCAGGAGATCTGCCTGAATTAAAGCTGCTACCACTGCAGACAGAGTATCGTTATCTCCGAACTTTTCCATAAACTGACTCTCATATGTAGAAATTGAGTCGTTTTCGTTTACAATTGGGATTACATTTAATCCAAGCAGCTCTTCAAAAGTATTTTCTGCATTTTTTCGATTCGCATTGTTTACCATGGTGTTCTTTGTCATAAGAATCTGAGCTGCCATATGATTATATTCTGAGAAAAGCTGCTGGTAAATCATCATAAGACGCGCCTGACCCACAGCTGCACAAGCTTGTTTCTTTTTAAGCTCGGAAGGCTTCTTTTCCAGACCAAGAGCCGCTACGCCGACAGCAATGGCTCCTGAGGAAACAAGCACTACGTCTTTTCCCTGATTCTGCAGATCGCAGATTTCTCGCACCAGAACCTCAAGCTTACGCAGATTAATTCTTCCTGTCTGGCTGTGCGTAAGGGAAGAGGAACCGATTTTAATCACAATTCGTTTCTTATCTTTCAGTCTTTCCCGGTAATTCATCTTCTTGTCACTCCATTGTCTATTGTTCATTTTCTTATCTTACAACATTTCTTATCATTCGTCCATGTTTTTTCCAGTCTGAATGCAGATTTTAGAAAAGCTTTATACTTCCTTCGCAGTTTTTTCACTGAATGGAGACCGCATCTTCTGTTCCGTTTAATATAATTTCCACCCAGGTTTTTCCTGGATTTAAGCAGATTTCCTGACCGTTTTCATCATAATAATGAGTCATTCCGTGTTCTTCTTCATACACCCACTTTATGGGAATTGCTTTTCCTCTTGTAATAAACGTACCTTCTCCTTCTCCTGTACAGAAAATATTTAAGTATCCGTTTTCATCGTAGGGTACGTACTGAGAATTCTGAAGAATGATATTGTCGCAGGTGAGCTGCTGCCCCGTTTCCAGATCAATCTGCGGCTCTCCGTACTGATTTCTTTCATATTCCTTTGTTTCTGAATTATATTCAAACCAGGGATGGTTATCGGTATAATTATCCAACGCTACTGTGCTTGCAGGAATACCGTTTTCCAGAAGAGTTTCGGACGGAGACTGGGCAAACTGATAATGCCCGTTATTGTTTATATAATTTTCACTGTAAGTCTGTGCATATCCCTTTTCCTGAATGCCCTGAAGAAGCCTTTCTCCACTTGTATACGCGTTATGTGGTGCCTTTCTGTCTTCAGTTCTGAAATATACAGACCCTTCCAGTTGAAGTCCATTTAAATTATCAATATTTTCCAAATAGGGAATCGCATACACTGCCTGTCCAAAATGTGCGTATATCGCTTCAAATTCATTTGCATAAGATGTATAATAGTCGCGGCAGCTTCTCACAGAACCGATTTTAGGAATCGCTTCATAATTTTCAAAAATTCCCATAAGGCGGGTCATATTTCCCTCTACAGGTGCTTCATAAATTACTCCCGCAGAAGAAATACCGCTCTGCGGCGCACCGGCTTTGTTATTCCCCATCATAACAGCAACCGGGCGTCGCGTTATATCTCCCTGCACCGGCTCTCCTGTAAGATAACTAAGAGTCTTTCCCTCTCCTGCCGGAACCATATCCACCAGATTCTCCTGTGCACAAACTGGCACAACTGCCGCACAAACTGCAAAAATCCCTGTCAAAACCCCTTTTGTCCATTTTTTCATAGCGCTACCTCCCTATTTGCGGTGCTTTTATTAAATTGTTATCTTGTAATACCTAATTCCTCCAATGCTTTTGCCTGTTTTTTCTCCATCACAGAAGCCTCCTCCGGTGTCATATGGTCATAACCCAGAAGATGCAGCATACTGTGAGCAACAAGAAAAGAAAATTCTCTCGTTACACTGTGTCCATATTCTTCCGCCTGTGCAAACACCTTATCGACAGAAATCATAATATCCCCCAGAAGAAGTTCATCTGTATCCAAATCAAAATAGGATTCATCCTCTTCCACAATCTCATAATCCCCGGGCGTCTCAAAAGGAATCATCGGAAAAGAAAGTACATCTGTAGGCGCCTGAATATTCCGAAATTCCGTATTGACTCTTTTTATTTCTTCATTATCTGTTAAAACAAGATTAATCTGTGCATCGTATGGGCAATGTTCCATATTAAGCACCTTATCTGCTACCTGATTTGCAAGAGATGCATAATCAATTCCAAGCTCTTTTTCTGTTTCGTAATCAATGTTTACTGTCATCTTTTCTCCCCTTTCTTCCTGAACGTAGTACGGGTTTTTCTGGTTTCTGTTTTTTTTCGTATACCTCGTATGCTTGTACAATCTGCTGTACAAGAGGATGTCGTACAACGTCCTTGCTTGTCAGCTTACAAAATCCAATGTCTTCAATTTTTCCAAGAACCTTCATTGCCACATCAAGACCGGAAACAGTATCACGTGGCAAGTCCTTCTGCGATGCATCTCCTGTAATGACAACTTTTGAGCCAAAACCGATACGCGTTAAAAACATCTTCATCTGGGCAGGGGTCGTATTTTGCGCTTCATCTAAAATAATAAAGGCATTATCAAGAGTTCTTCCCCTCATATATGCAAGCGGAGCCACTTCAATCAGTCCCCGCTCCATATTTTTCGCAAAACTATCTGCTCCCATAATCTGATACAGAGCGTCATAAAGAGGACGAAGGTACGGATCCACCTTACTCTGTAAGTCTCCAGGAAGAAAGCCCAGCTTTTCTCCTGCCTCAATAGCTGGTCTTGTAAGGATAATACGGCTTACTTCCTCATTTCGAAAGGCGGTGACTGCCATTGCCATTGCAAGGTATGTTTTTCCGGTACCTGCAGGTCCAACCCCAAAAACAATCATTTTCTTTCGAATCTGTTCCACATATTCCTTCTGTCCCAGTGTCTTTGGCTTTACCGGCCGTCCCTGTATAGTGTTGCAGATAAAGTCTTTATCTATTTCTGAGAGAACTTCTCCCACCTGCTCCATTGCAAGGGAAAGGGCATATGTCACATTTTGTTTTGTGATGGTATTGCCCCTTCCTGCCATACGCACCAACTCTTCTATGAGCTTTTTGGCCTGAGATGCATTTCCCTCTCCTCCCAGAATTTTCAACACGCCTTCTCTGAAAATCAGAGTTACGTTTAATGTTCTTTCTATTAATTTTAAGTGTTCATCAAACTGTCCGAAAACATTTCCCTGAAGATTTACGGGCACTTCTGTGTGTAATTCAATTACGCTGTTCCCCATCTACTGCTGTCCTTTCTTTTTCTTCCTCCTGCTGCACCGGCGCTTCCCTGCCTGTTTTTTCTATCACAATAAGCTTTCCACTGCTCGTGCATACAGTATGATTTACGTCTATTTTAACATTATTTTCAGATATTTGAACCCCTTTTTCCATTAATTTTTTCTCAAATAAATGTAACTTTTTTTCTGCAAGCTGTGCTGCCTCCTCTTTTGTGTAAACACTTTTTATTTTTTTGTACCGCGTCGATGTAAAAGAATAGAGAGAAACAGGCAGGCAGAAATTTTCGGTAATTCGAAGAGGAAATTCCTCTGTCACAGTTTTCCACCCTTTTTCTGCACCTCTATAAAAACTGGCGTACCATTTGCCAACACGAAGACCATAAGTTTTTCCTGTCTTTTCTTCCGGAATTTCTTTTTCATAGATAAGGGGAAATTCATAATAATAAGAAACAAAATGACGGACATAAATATCTGCATCTGCATGGACGTAAGACTCTCTTATCATCTCTTTACTGTCATTGATAATGGGGACTTTCCCGGATACGAGAATATCTCCCTGCTTACATACATCTCCCGCTTTCATAAGGGGGGTTCCCGCTCTTGTGATCATTTTTACAATTTCACCCTCTGTTTCTGCCTTCAAATCACAGGGAGGTAATTCTGTCTGTTGTTTTTTCTGTTTCTTTCCCTCCTGCACGGTAAGAAGCAGCCTTGTTCCTGAAAGCTTTGCAGAAACCCAGGTGATTTCCGGATAATTTCTTCGAAGAGAATCTGCAATTTCCGAACAGTTCACTTTTCCTTTTGCCATTCCGTGAACAATTCCGTTTTCTTCCAAGAAACCAAGAATTTCCGGATCTGCATATTGTATATTTCCCTCGATATGTATATTCCATACACGACCGGAAAGCAAAATCATCAGCGCTCCACAAAGAAGCACTCCTGCAAAAAAGCTTTTTCGCGCTTTATTTTTGTAAATCCAAAAAGGAAGCCCCCGCTTTTTTTGAATATGAATCTTCACACCTGTTTTTCTCCGGACAGGAAGAAGCTTAAAAAAATCTTTCCAGTAAAGGGAAGCATTCATTTTTCGTTCTTCTGTTCTCTTTACTTCATAAAGAGAAATTTTCTGGCATCTGCACAGATTTAAAAAACGCTCTATTTGTTCTCCCTCTATAGAAATACAAAGACAGCCCCTGAAAAGCTGCAATAATCCTCTCATATTTCCCCCTTATTCAAAAAAGATTCCGCAGATGTGCCCTTTTATCTGCATTTCCTCAGGTGTATATGAAAGAATTTCCAGTTTTTTGCCGCAAAGCTTAAGCCTTCCCCGAAACGTGAGAAGATCCACCTCTTCCGCAGTGTATTTCAAAATGCTTTTATAATTTTCAATTATAACAGATTCTCTTCCCGTAACCGTAAGGAGCACTTCCCTGTACGCCAGATCCTCCGGGATTTCCAGGGCTGCTACAAGATTCTCTTTCAGATGTCCTAATTTTTTCATTAAAAAATCCTCCGGCTCTTTTAATTTATGCCGGAGGAAGACTCCCTATGTCTGAATCAGCGAAAGAGAATCAGGGAAAACCAGAGAATGGTGTTCCCGCCAAGATTATATTCCATATTCTGTGCTTCTACAATAGCATTTGCCACAACGCCGTGACTTTCCAGACAGGGATGCATTTTATCTGGATAACGGCATGGTTTTCCTTCTGCATAAGCACAGGGAGAACAGAGATCACAGGATTCTGTGGAAAGAATATAAATTTCATGACCTGCAGCTTTTATAAAATCCCCTACTGCTGTTGTGATTTCTTCATGGGCTTTTCGTGTGGAGAGCATTTCCTCCATATTCATAAGGTCGGAAACTTCAGCCACACTGGAAAAGAAAATACCCTGCGGATAACTTTTGATTTTTTGGCCGCATTCTTTTAAAGATCCTACTCCCGGCGGACACGCCCAAGTACTTCCGTACCGTTCACATTCCTGTTCACAGATGATACGTACCCGCTCTTCTATAGAAATATCCGCCGTATCAATCAGACGGTATTCGTATATGGGAAACTGAGAAATAAATGATTCAAACTGACTTAATTCCATATGATCCTCCCTGTCAAATCAGCTCCTGAGAAGAAAACAGCATTTCTACTGCCTCATAATAGGAGCGGAGATTCTGTGCTTTTTTTATTTTTTTCGCATATTTTTCATAATTTGTAAAAGAAGGCGCCATATAGCTCCAAAGCTCCTTCATGCGGAACAACACATTTCGTTCTCCGCTTAAAATTTTCTGATACTCGCTGTAAAGCGAATCATGAAATTCCCTGAGTTTCTTTTTGTCCGGCTTTTCCCCATCACGAATCAGAGAAAGAAGCCACGGCTTTTTAATGATACCTCTTCCAAACATGAAGGTATCTGTACCGGAAAGTGCACAGGAAGTCTGCTCATAATCTTCTTTTGTAAATAAATCGCCGTTATAGCAAAGAGGAATCGACAGCTCTTTCTGTGCTTTTATAAAAGCCTCAAGACGCGGTATATTTCCATAGTAGTCTTTTAAAAGCCTTGGGTGTATAATCAGCTCTTTTATGGGAAAACTTTTATAGATTTTAAGAAGTTCTTCCCAATCCTCCTCATAATCTGTACCAATTCTTGTTTTTACGGAAATCTCCATCTCACATTTTGAAAAAATCCTGTCAAAGAAACTTTTCAGTTTTTCCGGCTCTCCTAAGAACCCGGCTCCCTTTCCCTTTGCCGTCACAGTTCCGGAAGGACAGCCGAGATTTAAGTTTACTTCTTTATATCCGAAATCTTCTTTCAAAATCCGGGCAGTTTCCAGAAAATCGTCTCCGTTATTTGTAAGAATCTGCGGAACGACATACATTCCTTTATTATTTTCCGGAGAAACCTCCCGGATTTCCTTATCAGAAAAGCGCTTATTTGGCTTTGCTGAAATAAAGGGTGTAAAATACTTGTCCATAGGGTGATAAAACTGATGGTACGCATTTCTGTATATATAATTTGTCACGCCCTCCATAGGTGCCATATAATCCTTCATCTCTCGTCTCCTCTCATTGTCTCCCAGTAATCACAGAATCCGGCATGTGATTTTGGTAATGTAATCTTCCTCTCTCTGACAGGCAAGGCTGTCCAGAATCATATCCTCATAAAAACAGGAATCCGGAAAAAGATTGTTTTTTTGTATGTAATCCAGAATTTTGCTATAAGTTCCAGACATCTCCTGCCATCTTCCTCTGTGATATGCAGTAAGATAATTTCCGGCAGGTCTTATCTGAAACGGAATTCCGGCAGGTTTTTTTTCCAGTCTCTCATAAAACACTCGATAGTGATCGAAAATTCCTTTTTCAATATCCTTCTTTTTTTGCAAATATCCGATAGAACCGGTTGTTTTGATCCCCTTTTGTCTGCATAGTTCAAGAAGCTTCCCGATTTCCACGGCCCATGTTTTGTCATCATTCTCTTTTGCCTCGCCGCAGATCAGATACGATTCCGGCTCCCACATAAGGCCGATTTCTTCCAGGCTTTCTTCTGTTATAAAATGAATGGTTTTCTCTTTTTTTCTGATCCAGTTTCTTATACTTTTAAGATGGGCAATCTGCTGGCTTATCATTTTTTCTTCTTTTTGAAAAAGTGTAAGAAGAGACGAGGGGGTACGATTTTCCATATACTGCCGGATTTCATCCAGGGACACGCCCAAATCCTTTAAGGTATAAATTACATCAAATACCTCAAGCTGGGATACAGAATAATAGCGATACCCGTTTTCTGTCTTTATTTCAGGAGAAAACAGCCCAATTTCATCATAATAAAACAAGGTATGTTTTGTCACACCTGCAAGTTTTGCAAATTCCCCTGTTGTGAGAAAGCTTTCTTTGTTCATTTTTTTCTCTCCACAAAACTCTTGACTATCGTGTTACCCGATACTTTATCATAACAGTTGCTGACAAAAATTTCAAGAAAGGTATAATATAAAATGTCAAATTCTATCGCAAAAGACTTTAAACTTTTTTCTCTTCTTCGGTTTGCGTTTCCTACCATGTTAATGATGGTTTTTATGTCTCTTTATACCATTGTAGACGGAATTTTCGTTTCCCGGCTGGTAGGGGCAGACGCTCTTTCTTCTGTAAATATTGTATATCCGGTCATTAACCTTCTGATTGCAGCAGGAGTCATGCTTGCATCAGGCGGAAGTGCAGTCATTGCAAAAAAAATGGGGGAGGGGAATACAAAAGAAGCAAAAGAAGATTTCTCTTTCCTGGTGCTCATTGGATTTATTTTAGGCATCTTTATAATGGTTTTCGGAAATCTTTTTCTCGAGTCCATTGTGACGGCGTTGGGTGCGACGCCCGTACTTGTTGATTACTGTATGGATTACCTTGGAGTCTGTCTTCTTCTGGCTCCTGCCTGTATGCTGCAGCTTTTATTCCAGACCTTTTTCGTCACTGCCGGAAAGCCGATTGCAGGGCTGGTTCTTACTATAAGCGGCGGCATTGCAAATATGATTCTCGATTACCTTTTCATGGGATCTATGAATATGGGAATTAAAGGAGCAGCTCTTGCAACCGGAATCGGACAGTTAATTCCCGCTGTGGCAGGTCTTGTTTATTTTTCCTGTTTTCACGGCTCTCTTCATTTTGTCTGTCCGAAATTCCGCTTCCGAGTTTTGATGGAAAGTTGTATAAACGGCTCCTCAGAAATGGTAACAAATCTTTCTACTGCAGTTGTCACTTATCTTTTTAATATGACCATGTTAAAATTCTTAGGAGAAACAGGTGTTGCAGCAATCACGATTGTGCTTTACGGCCAATTTCTTTTCACTGCCATGTACATGGGCTTTTCTATGGGAGTTGCTCCTGTTATCAGCTACAATTATGGAAGAGACAATCGTATACTTCTTCGAAGGATTTTTAAAATATGTATCGGATTTATTTCTGTGTCCTCTGTTGCGATTACTGCTATTGCTCTTCTCAGTACATCTTTTATTGTACAGATTTTTACACCTGTGGAAACAGAGACGTATGCCATTGCAAAAGATGGTTTTTTTCTGTTTTCCATAAATTACATATTTGCAGGGGTCAATATTTTTGCCTCTTCCATGTTTACTGCATTTTCTGATGGAAAAACCTCTGCAATTATTTCCTTTATCCGGACATTTGTACTTCTTGTGCTGAACATTCTGCTTCTCCCTGTCATTATGGGGGTGACAGGCATATGGCTTGCTGTACCAGCAGCAGAGTTTTTAACTGTATTCGTATCTCTTTTATACTTTCGAAAAAAAAGAAATATTTACCATTATGTATAAGAAAAGAGCTTCCCTATTCTCAAAGGAAGCTCTTTTCTTATACATTATTTGCATTATTCTGCCGGAATACAGTTTACTGACCGATTAAAAAATTTATAAAAAAGATGCCCGTAAATACTTCCACATACATTATGAAAAATCCGGAAAAAAACAGCTGCTGGAAGTCCGAGAAGCCCTGTGGCAACTGCCATTGCCCCAAGAGAATTAAATACAGACTGCCAGCCGTAACTTGCGGAAAGCCCCACGCCAATCCCTCCTATAATTCCTGCATAGGAGAGGAAGGATGGCGGCAGTATGGCATAAAGAACAACAAATAAAATTCCACCGAAAAGATTTCCGGGAATTCTGCCTTTTGTTCTCTTCTTCAAATCCTGCTCAAAAGGAACCATAACGGACATAACTGCAATTCCAATCCACATAGAACGAGGAAAATGAAGAAGCTCTGCAAAACACATGGCAGAAGAAACTCCGAGAGTCATGGCAATCTGCCATCTTGTTCTTGAGGAATGAATATCAAATTCTTCAAAAATGCTTTTTAAATCTCTCTTATATTTATAATTGCGGTGGCCTCTGTAAAATACAATTCCCGTGAGCACAGCTCCCAGTACAAGTCCTGCAATACGAAGTCCGTATTCTTTTCCTGTCACATCATATCCATAAAGAAGAAGATACCCCAGAATCACAGTAGAATGGTTTGACATAATAATATTATGGCAACTAATAAAAGCAAGAAGGAAAATGAATACCATGTTCAATACCATTCCGAAAATCGGTCCTGCCATATTTGCAAGTCTTGGACCTATAATTAAAATTCCGAAAATCGCCGCCATCACTTTAAGCGAATGACGCATACAAATTCCAAAATCTGCATTCTTAAATACCATGAGAAACAGGAGTACTACAACACCTACTGTACTGTTTCCATCTCCGAAAATCTGTCCAAACGCCATAACAAATGCCATGCAGAAAAGCATAGTAATCCCGATTTTAAACATATAGATACACGTATGATGAAGTTTCTCCCGTGGGCTTTTGGCATTTTTTACCATCGCCTTTGAACCGGCCTGATTTAATTGTAGTTCCTGATAAAATGTCATAAAATCATCCTTTCTTTTCTGTTTTCAGATAGCAAGGAGGCATTATAACATTGCTTTATGTGTTTGTCAATTTTTATTGTAATCTTCTGTTTTATAAATCACTTCATTTTCCTTGATCGTCATAAGAACCTGAACAGATGCCAGATTCTCCGGTTCTGTTTCCAGCGGATTTTCGCTTAACACTACAAAATCAGCCTTTTTTCCTTTTTCTATGGTTCCCTTTTCTTTTTCTTCAAAATACTGGTACGCAGCATATACGGTAATGGCTTTTAAGGCTTCCATCACAGAAACTCTCTGATTTTCTCCAATCCTCTGACCGGATTTGGAAATGCGGTTGACTGCGCTCCACACAGTACGCATCATATCCGGCGGAACAACCGGCGTATCCTGATGGAATGTGTATTTCATATGGTTTTTAACGGCAGATTTTACAGGAGAAATCTGACTTCCTCTTTCCTGGCCGAAATTTCGGATATGAATATCTCCCCAGTAATAGGTGTGCACCACAAAAAAGCTTGGCATCATCTGAATTTCCGCCATTCGTTTTAGCTGATCTTCTCTTACAAGCTGAGCATGCACCATCACTGCACGGTGACTGTCTTTTTCTCCCAATTTTCCCATCGCTGTTTCAAACTGCGTAATATACTGCTCTGCCGCCGCATCTCCATTACAATGGGCAAGGAGCTGTTTCTTTTTCTGAAGTGCCAGCTCAATATATTCCTCCAGTTTTTCATCTGTATAAATCGGATAACCACAATAATCAGTTTCCCCCTCATAAGGTTTTGTCATCCAAGCAGTTTTTCCCTGAGGAGAACCATCAAGAAAGATTTTAAATCCACCCATTTTCAGATGTTGGCAATAACTCTCGGCATACTCTGGTTCTTCCTCAAAAATTTCAGACATAGTAGTAATATCTGCGTACCCCACTATATCTAATTTGAGAAGCTCTTTTTGGGCTGCATATTTAAGAAGCTGAAACAGAGGTTTCCCTACCATACCATCCTGCACAGTGGTAATTCCATAGGAGGCATACATATTCTGCGCTTTTACAATCAACTCCATCAACTTTTCAAAAGAAGTCATAGGAAGCTTTGACTGAAAGTTCAAAAATGCTTTTTCTTCCATATAGCCATCCGGTATCCGAGTGTTCTCTAATCTTCCATATTTTCCACCTGGACAGTCCTCTGTATTTTCATCAATTTTCTGCAATTCCAGAGCCTTGCTGTTTGCAACCCCCATATGAGAAGATGCATGTATGATCAATACCGGTGTTTTTCTACCAATTTCATCCAGTATAAATCTATCCGGATGCTTTTTTTCCTCCAGAAAATTCTGATCGTAATTACATCCGATAATCCACTGATCTTCTGTAAGATTTCTTTCTTCTGCAAATTTTTTCATTTCTTTTACAATATCCTTGAAGCTCTCGCAGAAGGACAAATCACATTGAAGCATCGCATTGGCAGCTCCTACAAAATGGGAATGTGCGTCAATAAAACCTGGCATCATAGTACTTCCATTCAGGTTTATAACCTGGTCACCCGCTTCTTTCTCTGCCATTACCTCTTCTTCTGTTCCTACAGAATAAATCTGCCCGTCTTTTACGCATACGGCTTCTGCGTAAAGGCTGTTTTCATTCATTGTGAGAATCGTTCCATTTGTATAAAATGTTTTTGCCATGTTAATCCTCCGTTTCTTACCAGCTTCCGCCTCCGCCTCCACCGAAGCCTCCGCCGGAAAATCCACCTCCTCCTGAGAAACCACTGGAAGAACCGCCGCTTCCGCCGGAAGATTCGGAAGGTTTTGGTGTGGAAATCGTTGTCGCCGCATAATCCATATCTGCGTGCATCATTCTGCGCATCGTATAATGATCAAAATGCGTATAAGGTACCTGTGTCTCATACCAGTCCGGAGATGGAAGCGTCAAATCCTTCATTTTGTCAAGTAAAATATCTGTAAGACCAAATACATAGGCAAAAGGAAGAATATGATAAAAAAGCTGCGGCGAATCTTTTGCAATTACCTGCATTCTCTCCAGCTCTGCTGTCTCAATAAAATCACGAAGCCCCAAAAGCCGCCCGATCCACTCCGAACATTCCTCTGTGCGCTTTTTCATAAATCCTGTAAAAACAAGACCTGCACATGCCGCAACACCGGCTGTTAAAAGTCCGGGGAAGAAATTCAGCATATCTCCTTTAAGCATTGCGATACCATAAACCAACACAAGGGAGACAACAGAAGTCACGCTCATAGCTGCGGAAATGCTTCCCATAAGGATCCGGGATTTTCTGGCAGTCGCATACCAGCAGTCTACGGTATGACTGAAAATCACAAGCCCAGTGAGATACAGCGCCGGCAAAACCAGGATAAGGAGATTTGTCATAGTCATCTTCATAAGAATAAAAATGGAAAGAAATACAGGAATACAGCTTAAAAATCCGGCTCCGATCCTTGCTCTTCTGGAAGCTTTTGTATATACCTTTTCTCTGTAATTTTCCTCAATCCACGCCTTTGTTCTTGAGAACGTCTTTGCCATTCTGTACCTGAGGTTGCTCATTTTCACCTTTTTTCCTGCAGGCGCGTGTTTTCCGAAAATTCCGGTAAAAAATTCTTTCTCATATTTTGGCGCGTCATCAGGCAGATCAGAAAGCTTGATAAAAGAAAGCTCCAGCTCCTCTGTCTCCTGAAGCTTCATATACCCCTTGTCTGCCCAGAAAAGAAGAAGAGACATGACGTCCTTATCCGATACGTCTCCATCAATAATATACCCTACTGCAGCGCTGTCAAAACCTTCCGGCGGCTGAAACTGCACAGAAGGAATGATCATGTTGTCTTTTCCGAAAAACCAGAACAGAAGGATCAGGACCAGAAGAGAAATTCCGCTGATGCTCAAAAGCAGGATATTTATTCCGCTTACAGAGGCAGTATTTTGAAAATATCCCTCTTCCATAGGAACATAAAACGTCATGCCGGTTCCAACAGGAAGGGGAGCTTTTAATATGCCGGATACCGTATTTCCATTCCAGGTAAGATCCACTATATCCGTTCCGTCCAGCCGCTCTCCATACTGTCCGTAATAAATCTGAAACCGTGCTTTGTCAAATTCTTTTGGAAAATGAATTGTAAATGTACTTCCTGCCGGAATTTCATTTTGCCACCCGGTTGGAAAAATATTGTAGTACGCGTCTGCATAGCCCTTTGAAGTTATCGGCGTTACATGATACTGAAGATCGTACTCCTGAGCCCCCTCCACCTGTGCTCCCTCATCTGGATCTCCCAGACGAAGTACCTTATTTCCGTTTTCTGATGTTACATAAATCTCTTCTGACGCTTCTATCTCATCAAAAGAAGCATAGTAGGGAATTTCTTTTACTTCTCCGTTTTCTTCAAGCTTAGAAATCCTTCCCTTCTGCGGAATATACCGGTAAATCCCATGTCTTTTCAAAGAAAAGAACACGTCGATATTTTCCCGTACCAGATAGGAATTATTATCCTGTACTTCAATTTCTGTAGAATAGGAGGTGGTATCCATAAATACATCTTCCGATACTTCCTGCACCTCTGATTTTCCGGGAAATATCTGTCCCAGAATACTGAAATTTCCAGTCACAAGAAACAGAATGCCCCATACAGCAATCCAAAAATAGTTTTTTATCTTCTTTTTCACAGGCAGTTCCCCTTCCTTTTAAAATGATACTTTTACATTTTTCCTCTCTTCGCTCTCTTCCACCTCAAAAAGAGGTTTTCTTTCAAAATGGAACATTTTGGCAATGATATTTCCGGGGAACATTTCCGCTTTTGTATTATACTTATTTACCACACCGTTATAATACCTTCTTGCTCCTGCAATTTCTTCCTCGAGTCTTGATAATTGGCTTTGAAGTTCTGTAAAATTTGTGTTAGCTTTTAAATCCGGATAATTTTCCGCAATCGCAAAAAGAGAGCGCAGACTTCCCGTAAGAATATTATCATTCTCTATACGCTCTTTTGGTGTCTCTGCTGTCATTGCCATGTTTCTGGCATGTACTACCCTTTCCAAAGTTTCCGCTTCATGCTTTGCATATCCCTTTACTGTTTCCACGTAATTGGGAATTAAGTCGTACCGCTTCTTTAAAGACACATCCATAGCGGAAAATGCTTCCTCTGTTTTATTGCGAAGTGCAACAAAACCGTTATAGGAACTGATTCCCCACAATACTGCTGCTGATAAAACTGCGCCGATAATAATCTCTGCTGTCATAGTCTGCCCTCCCGTTATTCTTTTATTTATGATATGGCTCTCCGTTTATAATGCGAAAGCTTCTGTATATCTGTTCCAGAAGAATTACGCGCATAAGCTGATGAGGAAACGTCATTTTTGAAAAGCTGAGACCAAAATCTGAGCGTTTCAAAACCTCATCCCCTAGTCCTATGGAGCCGCCTATTACAAAGGTGAGATGGCTCTCGCCCTTTGTTCCAAGATTTTCTATTTTCTCTGCAAGCCCCGGAGAATCCAACATCTTTCCGTTGATTTCCAGAGTGATCACATAAGAATCATCCTTAATGTGTTTTAAAATACGTTCTGCCTCTTTCTGTCGAATCTGATTTTCCACTGTCTCGCTTGCATTATCCGGAGTTTTCTCGTCTGCTACCTCCACAATCTCAAGCTTACAGTAACGACTTAAACGCTTGCTGTATTCTCCTATGGCATCACGCAAATACTTTTCTTTTATTTTTCCTACACTTATTAAAGTTATTTTCATTTACGATTCCTCCAGATAACTCTGAAATTCCTCCAGAGACATCAGCACCTTTCTTGGTTTTGTTCCCTCTTCCGGCCCCACAACCCCAGCATCGGAAAGCTGATCCATAATCCTTGCCGCACGGTTAAATCCTATTTTAAACATTCTTTGCAGCATTCCTATGGAAGCTTTTTCTTTTTCAATTATAAATTTCCCTGCTTCTTCAAAATAAATATCTCTGTCATCACCTCCGCCGGAAGCTCCCATAGCAGAAATACCGGCTGTATTTACCTGCTTTTCTATCTGGGCATCATATTCCGGTTTTGGGTTTTTATCTGTAAGGAAACCAACTACACTGCTTACTTCCTCATCAGAAACAAATGCGCCCTGAAGACGGGCAGGCTTCTGATAACCCTGAGGGTAGAACAGCATATCCCCCTTTCCAAGCAGTTTTTCTGCACCGTTCATATCAAGAATCGTTCTGGAATCTACTCCTGAAGATACAGAAAAAGCGATACGCGACGGCATATTTGCTTTAATGAGTCCTGTGATAACATTGACAGAAGGACGCTGTGTGGCAATGATCAGATGAATACCGGCCGCTCTGGCAAGCTGTGCAAGACGGCAGATTGCATCTTCCACCTCCACGGGAGCTACCATCATAAGATCTGCAAGCTCATCTACGATAATCACAATCTGCGGCATTTTTTCCGGTTTTTCTTCCCCTTCCGGAATTGTCATTTTTTCAATTTTACGGTTATATTCTCCCAGATTTCGTACTCCGTATTCCGCAAAGGTATTGTAACGGCTGCTCATCTCCGATACTGCCCAGTTTAAAGCTCCAGCCGCTTTTTTTGGATCTGTCACAACAGGAATGAACAGATGAGGAATCCCATTATATACACTGAGTTCCACCACTTTCGGATCAATCATGATCAGTTTTACTTCATCTGGCGTTGCTTTATATAAAATACTGATAATGAGCGTATTAATGCAGACAGATTTTCCGGATCCAGTTGCTCCTGCAATGAGAAGATGAGGCATTTTGGCAATATCTGTTACAACCGGTTTTCCTGCTATATCTTTTCCTGCCGCAAAAGAAAGCTTTGATTTTGCATTTTTAAACTCCTCAGACTGCAGAAGATCACGGAGCATAACTGCACTGTTTTCCTTATTTGGCACTTCAATTCCGACTGCAGCTTTTCCCGGAATCGGAGCTTCGATTCTCACATCTGCAGCAGCAAGATTCAGTTTAATATCATCTGCAAGACCCACAATTTTACTTACTTTTACACCCTGTTCGGGCTGCAGCTCATATCGTGTTACAGTAGGACCGCAGCTCACATTCGTGACGGTTACATTAACTCCAAAATTATGAAGCGTATCCTGAAGTTTTTTTGCTGTCTTTCTTAAATGAGCATCGGAATCGCCCTGTGCTTTTCCATCTCCTCTTTTTAAGAGTTTAAGGGGTGGAAACTGATATGCCTTTTTTTCTTTTGGCTCCCTGCTCTCTATCTCATGCTGAATATTTTTAATTCCTGTCTCTATCTCTGACTGAGAAGATTTTGGATTTTTAGATGCCTGTTTCGGAGCGGAAACTGCTTCCTGATATTCCGGGTCAGAAGAATTTTCCGATTTCGGAGTCTCATCCTCCTCCCACTCTTCTTCCGGTTCTTCTGCAATCTGCGGCTCTGAGCGATGGATACGGAACTCCATCTCTCCCTGCCCAACAGGCTTTACATCTATAGACTCCGTATCCTCTTCCTTTTCCAGAACTTCTTCTTTTTCTTCTTTTTTATCAGGAATCAGTTTTGTCCCTTCAAGAAAGCCTCTCTTTTTCTTCTGTTTCTTCGGTTTTATCTCTTCTTCTGAAAACTCCGCTTCTTCCAGAGCATCTTCTTCCGCAAGTGCCTCCTCCAGTTCCCGGATATGTCGGGCTCTTTTTTCCTCTTTCAGCTGACGCCTCTGTTTTTCCCGAAGTTCTTTTTTTAATTCTCTCTCCGGCTGTCCTTCCATATATTCTTCGTGTCTTCCCTTGACAAATCCCAGAAAACGGTCTATTAACTGGTAGAAAAACTCAAAAAAAGAACGCTGAGTAATAATAATAAGGCTTACAAGAAGGACAAGGATAATGATCACATATCCTCCTACGACACCAAAAGCAGATGTAGTAGAAATACAGATAGCTCCTCCTATCACACCGCCTCCCGTGCGGTAATCGGAACAGAGATGATAATAATCCATCAATGTGGTGCTCTGCATATATCCTTCTGTCAAAAGCTGAACAAGGCCACAGAGAAAAATAAAAAATGCCGCTCCAGCCAGTACCTTTTTGTAAGCGAGGCGGTTACTTTTGTTAGAAAGGAGAAATGCCGCTCCGACAAAGAGCAGCACCGGAAAAATATAGGCCAGAAGTCCCATTGCACCAAACAGGAAGCTGCTGATTGCATTCCCCACGATTCCTCCCATTCCAAAAGCACTTGCCAGAAGAATAATCGAGGCTGCAAGAATTACCAGAAGAATAATCTCCGTCTGAAATCCGTTGGAAGTCTGCTGTTTCTTTTTTGTTGTTTTCTTTTTGTTTCTGTTCGTCTTTGAAGCTGCCATATGAAAAGCTTCCCTCCCTGAAAATAGAATTATGTCTTTCTGCCATAGAGACAGATTTATCGTAAGTATTTACTGCAATCATTATCCAAAGTTTAATGCAATTCCCACAATTCCCGCTAAAAAACAGTAAAATGCAAAATATTTAAATGGAAGTGCCTGCGTAATCCTTAAAAGAAAACGAATTAAAAAATATCCGGTTACTCCAGAAGCTGCCATTCCGAGAATATACACAGCTCCTGTCCCTACACTCATACTTTCAGCTGCAAACTGAGGCACTTCCACGAAAAATGCACCAATAATTGCAGGAACAGATACCAAGAATGAATATTTCACTGCAAATTTGCGGCTGAATCCGCAGAAAAGTGCTGCGCCTATTGTAAGACCACATCTTGAAAGACCCGGGAAAACAGAAAGCCCCTGACAGATTCCAATCCACATAGCATCTTCATAACCGCAGTCTTTTGGCGTTTTATTTCCTCCTGCCCTACTCAAATCTACCACAAGAAGCCATACTCCCGTTAACAGAAGAAAAATCCCCGGCACAACAGGAGAAAGCGCAGTGCGCTGCACAAGTCTTCTTGCTGCATATCCAAGCACTGCCGTGGGGATAAAGGATACCACAAGAAGCGCAGTCAGTCTCCTGTACGTTCCTTTTACAATTTTTGCATAATGAAGAGATTCTCCTGTCCGTTTGTTGTGGATAAAAAGATATACATTTCCCACTATATCCATGACCATACCCACAAGCTCAATCCAAATCCGCTTCAAATCCTTATGAAAAACGGAGAATACTGCACCCAGTGTTCCTACATGAAGAAGCGTCTCAAAAAGAATCCCCCCCTCATGTCCCATTCCCAGAAGATTTTCTATCAGGCTTATATGTCCAAAGCTGCTCACCGGCAAAAACTCTGTAATACCCTGTAAAATTCCTAATAAAATTGCGTATAATGCTGCCATATGTACTCCCTTTTCCCTGATACTTTATGGAAGGATTTCCCCTACCCTTAGTCTTCTATTATAGCATAGGAAAGCCCGGGACACAATAAGAGAAAAAACGGAGCTCCATCTAGGAAACTCCGTTTTTTATATTACTTTTTATTTATTTCGCGTATTTGTTTTTAATAAACTCATCAATACCCTTTGCCCCTGCTTTTCCTGCTCCCATAGCAAGAATTACAGTTGCCGCACCTGTAACAGCATCACCGCCAGCATAAACACCTTCTTTTGATGTTTTACCTGTCTCTTCATCAGCGATAATACATTTTCTCTTATTGATGTCAAGACCAATTGTAGTAGAAGAAATCAGCGGATTTGGGGAAGTTCCAAGGGACATAATTACGGTATCAACCTCGATCTCAAACTCAGATCCCGCAATTTCCACAGGACGTCTTCTTCCGGAAGCGTCTGGCTCACCAAGTTCCATACGCACACATTTGATTCCTGTTACCCAGTCGTTTTCGTCTGTGAGAATCTCTACAGGATTTGTAAGAAGATCGAAGATAACGCCCTCTTCTTTTGCATGATGAACTTCCTCTACTCGTGCCGGAAGCTCAGCTTCAGAACGACGGTAAATAATATGTACCTCTGCACCAAGACGAAGTGCTGTTCTTGCAGCGTCCATTGCTACGTTTCCGCCACCTACAACTGCAACTTTTTTGCCGTGGAAAATCGGAGTATCGTAATCTTCGCGGAATGCTTTCATAAGATTATTTCGTGTCAGATACTCATTGGCAGAAAATACACCATTTGCCTGCTCTCCCGGAATTCCCATAAACATCGGAAGACCTGCACCGGAACCGATAAATACAGCCTCAAAGCCTTCTTCTTCCAGAAGCTCATCGATAGTTACGGATTTTCCAATAATAACATTTGTTTCAATTTTAACGCCAAGAGATTTTACATTTTCTACTTCTTCTGCAACAACCTTGTCCTTTGGAAGACGGAATTCCGGAATTCCATATACAAGAACGCCGCCTGCTTTGTGAAGTGCCTCAAAAATTGTTACATCATATCCCATTTTTGCAAGGTCGCCCGCACAGGTAAGACCAGCAGGACCGGAACCGATGATTGCGACTTTATGACCATTTTTTTCTTTTGCAGGAGCTGGTTTGATTCCGTTCTCTTTTGCCCAGTCTGCAACAAAACGCTCCAGCTTACCGATAGAAATCGGCTCACCCTTGATGCCGCGGATACATTTTCCCTCGCACTGACTTTCCTGAGGACATACACGTCCGCATACTGCCGGAAGTGCGCTGGATTCGCTGATCACCTGATAAGCTGCTTCCATATTTCCTTCTTTTACTTCATGGATAAATGCCGGAATATTAATGGAAACAGGGCAGCCCTGTACACATTTTGCATTTTTACAGTTAATGCAGCGTGATGCTTCTTCCATTGCTTCTTCTTTGTTATATCCAAGACAAACCTCTTCAAAGTTCTTTGCACGAACTTCAGGAGCCTGTTCTCTTACCGGTACTTTCTTTAATACATCGCCCATTATTCGTCACCTCCGCAGTGTCCACATCCACCATGATGTGTGTCACCTTCCTGCTGTTTTAAAATTGCACGGCCTTCTGCTGTTTTATACATCTGCTGTCTCTTCATAGCAAGATCAAAATCTACAAGATGTCCATCAAACTCCGGACCGTCCACACATGCAAATTTTACTTCTCCGCCTACCATAAGACGACATGCACCGCACATACCGGTTCCGTCTACCATGATTGGATTCATGCTGACGATTGTTGGAATATTAAGCTCTTTTGTGAGCAGACAGACAAATTTCATCATAATCATCGGTCCGATTGCAACACATACATCATATTCTTTACCCTGATTCTGAACAAGATCGCGAAGTACATCTGTACCCATTCCCTTTCTTACATAAGAACCATCGTCTGTTGTAACATAAAGGTTACATACCTTGCTCATTTCCTCTTCCAGAATCACCAGATCTTTTGTTTTTGCTCCGACAATCGCATCTGCTGTGATACCGTGCTCATGGAGCCATTTTACCTGTGGATAAACAGGAGCTGTACCAACGCCGCCTGCAACAAATACAATACGTTTTTTCTTAAGCTCATCTAAGTCCATTTCTGTAAACTCGGAAGGTTTTCCAAGGGGACCAACAAAATCCTCGAAGGAATCGCCTGCCTGAAGTTCTGCCATCTTCATGGTAGAAGCGCCGATTGGCTGAAATACGATCGTTACAATTCCCTTTTCTGCATCATAGTCGCAGATCGTAAGCGGAATACGCTCTCCTTCTTCGTCCATTTTCACAATTACGAACTGGCCCGGCAGACAATGTTTTGCCACGCGCGGAGCTTCTACGTCCATAAGAAAGATGTTTGCAGCAAGTTTTTCTGCTTTCAGTATCTTATACATAATTTCCTCCTGGCATTCAAATTTAACAGGCATCCAAACAGATGTCTATTACATTCCCACTCATTCTTTCTTATAATAGCACAAAAAAGGAAATTAGCAAATAAGAAACTTAATTTTTTTTGTTTTTTTCTTCAATCAGCGCATAAAGTTTGGAGAACGCCTCCTTCATGCCGCCCACCTCATCAATCAGCCCCTCTTTTACTGCTTCTTCTCCCTCCAACATCGTCCCTACATCTTTTACGAGCTGACTGGTATCAAGCATCAGTTCCTCCAGACGCTTCTGACTGGTATGGGAATGACTGGAAATAAACCCGGTGATTCTGTCCTGAATTTTTTCCATATTCCGATATGTCTGGGCCACTCCGATAAACATTCCGCTGGAACGCACAGGATGAATGACCATAGTTGCACTCGGAACAACAAATGAATAATCCGCTGATACTGCCATAGGAACTCCGATAGAATGTCCTCCTCCAAGAACGAGAGATACCGTAGGAAGGCTCAGAGAGGCGATCATCTCTGCAATAGCAAGCCCCGCCTCCACATCGCCGCCTACCGTATTTAACAGAATCAGAAGACCGTCCACATTTTCATCGTCCTCAATCATGGCAAGTTTCGGAAGTACATGCTCATATTTTGTGGTTTTGCTCTGTGCAGGAGCCGATTCATGCCCTTCTACCTCACCGATGATACTGAGAAGCTCTATTTTGTGTTTCTTTTCATTCTTATCAAGAAGAACCTGCCCCATATCCCGTATCTGCCGATTCTCTTCGTTCTCATTTTCAAGACGCTTTGCTCTCTTCTCTTCATTTTTTTCTTTTTCCATAAAAAATACCTCCAAGAATTTTATTCCTGAAGGTATTATGTGTCAAAATCTGTTTTTCATACAAAACTTATTCGTCCCAGTTATGCCATACGTCTGTTACATCATCATCATCGTCAAGAAGATCCAGGGTTTTCTGAAGATCTTTGATCGCCTTTTCATCTGTAAGTTCCACATATGTCTGCGGAATCATTGCCACCTGTGCCTCAAGAAGCGGAACACCTGCCCCTTCCAGAGCCTCTCTTACTGCACTGAAATCGTCCGGAGCTGTAAGAACTTCGAAGCTGTCTTCTTCCTCAGAAAAGTCCTCAGCTCCTGCATCAAGAGCGATCATCATCAGCTCATCCGCATCCATCTCACACTCTTCTTTGTCAATGATAATCTGACCTTTCTGGTCAAACATGAAGGATACGCAGCCCTGCGTTCCAATGCTTCCGTTTCCTTTTGTGAAAGCGTTTCTTACATTACCCGCAGTACGGTTTTTATTGTCTGTCAGAGTCTCTACAATGATAGCCACTCCATTCGGACCGTAGCCTTCGTATACCGCTTTTTCGTAATTGTCTGCTGCGTCTGCACCTGCTGCTTTTTTGATTCCACGGTCAATGGTATCATTTGGCATGTTATTTGCTTTTGCTTTTGCAATCACGTCACGAAGCTTGCTGTTGTTGTTCGGATCCGGACCACCAGCTTTTACAGCCATTACGATCTCACGTCCGATCACTGTGAAAATCTTTCCTTTTTTTGCGTCATTTTTCTCTTTCTTATGCTTTATGTTTGCGAATTTTGAATGTCCTGACATTTGTCTTCTCCTTTTGTTTCTTGTTTTATTTTTTCGGCACGCACCCGTCCGATCGTCTTATTTCCCAAAGACATAATCTGAAAGCGGTAGCCGTTTGCAACAATTTCATTATCCAGGTCTTTCTTTGTAGGAATATGTCCCAGAAGAGAGGTCAGGTATCCGTTTAACGTCTCAAACTCACAGTCTCCGAAATCGACTCCAAGTTCCGCCTCCACATCTTCCAGGTTTGCGAGACCGTCTATCATAACGCTGTTGTCAACCTGCGTGCGGATTGTCACCTCGTCTTCATCATACTCGTCAAAAATCTCTCCCACGATTTCTTCCAGAATATCCTCCATAGAAACAAGCCCTGCCGTCTGCCCGTATTCATCTACCACGATTGCCATATGCAGTTTCTTTGACTGCATAGTATGGAACAGGTCTCCGATTCCTCTTGTCTCCGGAATAAAGGCTGCTGTACGTATCAGTCCTGGCAGCTCTTTCAGAGGCTTAAATTTCGCCCAGGGGTTTTTTGTCATAAACTTTAACGCATCTTTGTAATTAACAATTCCTACGATATTATCAAGGTCTTCCCTGAAGACAGGATATCTTGAATTTCCTTCCTCAAGCATTTCATCAATCATTTCCTGAAGCAGCATTTCCTCGTCAAATGCGACTACATTTTTTCTGTGCGTCATAATATCTTTTGCTTCTGTCTCATTAAAAGAAATGATATTCTGGATCATTTCCGCCTCATTTTCCTCTATGACGCCCTGTTCATGAGCTTCATCCACAATGGAGATAATCTCCTCCTCTGTGACAGCCTCCATTGTCTGATCAAGAGTGATGCCAAATGGTCTCGCTGCAAGCTTTGCAATCCAGGTAATACACATAGTAACCGGATAAAGAATATTTGAGAAAAATGATACAATCCCAAGCCATCTGTAAGCAAAACGCTCCGGACTGAAACTTCCGATCCTTCGGAAGGTAAGAATGCCCAGGGCTGCCAGAAGAATCACTCCTGGAATCAGAACCAGAAGCATTGCAGGAATATGCTTTATGTAGGGATGAAATTCCCGGACAGCCCACGGCACAAAAAATGTACCAAAGCAGATTCCTGAAGAAATTACCATAAGAGGAATCGCATTTACATACGGAGACGGATGATTCATAAACTCGAGAAGTTTGACTGCCTTTTTGTCTCCTTCCAGAGCGCGTCTCTGTAATTCCCCCTCACTTAAATTCTGAACAGCTGCTGCAAATCCGTAAAAAACACCGTTCAGTAAAAACAGCATGAATAAAATAATGATGCCCCATAAGGGCAGACTACTGCCATCCTCCATTATTTATCTTTTACTCCTTTGTAAATAAATCCATAGTTACTGGTAAAATATAGCACTATAACGTCCTTTCGTCAAGACTGCTCTAAAACGTAAGCTCCAGGCTGATTTCCAGAGCATGGTTTACACGGTCCAGCATAGGACCGTCTAAATGACACACTTTATCCTTCAGTCTTCTCTTATCAATTGTGCGAAGCTGCTCCAGAAGGATTACGGAATCTCTCTCAATTCCATAATCCGACGCATCAATTTCTATGTGTGTCGGGAGCTTTGCCTTGTTCATTTTAGAAGTTATGGCGGCGCATATGACAGTCGGACTGTGCCGGTTTCCTACATCATTCTGTATAATAAGCACCGGCCGTATTCCTCCCTGCTCACTTCCCACCACAGGTCTTAAATCTGCATAGAAAATATCCCCTCTTTTAATTACCACACAATTCACACTCCGATTCTGTTTCGGCATTGCCTTATTTTAGAAATAGTATTTCCATTTTTTTCTTGTGTATACATGCGTGGTGCATTTCTTTTAAGAGAAGAAACTTAATTCTCCTGTCTCTTTTCTGTTCTGTATATAAATTCTGGGAACGCGCTTGCTGATTTCACAGAGGAATTCATAGGAAAATCGTCCGGAAAGATTGCCGATGGTATCTGCGTCAATCCATTCCTCTCCGTCCCGTCCCAGAAGAGTCACTTCGTCTCCTTTTGCCACTTCTGGAATATGGGTCGCATCCACCATAAACTGATCCATACATACTCTTCCAAGTATGGGCGCTTTTTTTCCATGAATTAAAACCCATCCTTTATTGGAAAGGGTACGTGGGTATCCGTCTGCATATCCCACCGGAATCGTGGCGATAACGGTCTCTGTCTCCGTCACAAACGTTCCACCATAGCTTACTGCTGTCCCGGCTTTTACCTTTTTTACATAAGAAACATGGCTTTTTAATTCCATAGCGGGAATCAGATCAAGGGCTTCTTTTTCCACTTCGTCAGAAGGATATATACCGTAAATAGTGATTCCTGCCCGCACGGCATCCATATTTGCCTCTGAAATCCGCATAATTCCGGCACTGTTGGAGCAGTGGCAGAGAGGAATTTCAATTCCCTGTTCTTTTAAAAGCCTGACAAAATGCTGATAACGGGAAAGCTGTACAAGAGCCGGACTTTTATCGTATTCATCTGCCCTTGCAAAATGCGTGAAAATCCCCTCTATTTCCAGACCCGGGATTTCTTTTATTTTCCGTACTTCTTCTGCACTTTCCAGCGTATCTGAAAATCCAATCCTTGTCATTCCCGTATCAAGAGCAATGTGTATCAGCGCATGTTTTCCTGTATGCGCCGCTGCCTCTGCAAATTTCTGTGCAGTCTCCGTATCGGATACGGCAATCCGTATATCAAAAGCCGCAAGCTCCTGAAAATGTTCTTCAAAAACAAGACCCAGAATAAGAATGGGCTTCGTCACTCCGGATTTTCGAAGGGCAATGGCTTCCTCTGCTGTTGCTGCTGCAAATCCCCATATGTAATCGTAATCATGGATAAGCCGTGCTACAGCATCTGCACCGTGACCATAACCATCTGCTTTTATCACGGCAATAATTTTTGTATCTTTTCGAATACGCTTTCTCATTTCTTCAAAATTATGTGCAATGGCATCAAGGGAGACCTCTGCCCTGATGCGCTGGTATTTCTTCATAATAATACTTCCTCTTTTCTGCAAAATGCCTCGGGCAGCGCCTCAATGAGATTCGTGGCAGTAAGGGAACGGGAACCGTATTTTTCTGCCGCAATATCTCCGCAGCGTCCGTGGAGATACACCCCGAGAGCAGCCTTTATTTCCGAAGAGACCGAAGCTTCCCCATCCAGATACATACAAAACACAGCCGCAAGAATTCCAGTGAGCACGTCTCCGCTTCCCGCAGTTGCCATTCCCTCATTCCCGGAAAGATTCAGATAAAGATTTCCTTCTCTTCCTGCCGTTACCGTACAGGCGTCCTTTAGTACACAGGTTGTTTTTGTTTCCTCTGCATACGACAGAGCTGTCTCTGCCATACAGTTTTGGATTTCTCCGATGGTTTTTCCTGTGAGACGGCTCATCTCCCCAATGTGAGGAGTCACGACTACATGCTCCCCCAGATATTCCTTCCACTTCGGGCGAAGAGCAAGAAGATTCAGCCCATCTGCATCCAGGATCACCGGTTTATGAAGCTCACCTGCTTTCTTTAAAAACCACAGCTCCCTCTCATAACTCAAACCGTAGTTTCCAAGTCCGGGGCCAATCACTACCACATCACACCAGGAGAGAATACGGCTGTTTTCCTCCTCTGTAAACGTACAGGATACCATAGCCTCCGGAAGAAGGATCTGCAGGGGAATCCTGTTTGCTTCCACCGTCTGGATCTGAACCATGCCGGCGCCTGCTTTTAAGGCGGCCGCTGCACTTAAATAAGCAGCTCCACACATACCTTCTGAGCCCGCCACGACAAGAACCTTTCCAAAAGTCCCTTTATTCCCCGAAGGACGCCGGGGAGGCAGACAACGAAGATCCTGCTCTTCCATCATAAACGCATTACCCTGCTCTTTTGTTCTGTAGATACCAATATCCGCTACCACTGTTTTTCCCGCATACATTCTTCCAGGGTAAAAACAAAGCCCCCGTTTCCGAAATCCAAAAGTAACGGTCAGATCCGCGCGAAAGGCAATTCCCATCTCCATTCCCGTATTCCCATCGATTCCCGATGGAATATCAACGGAAATTTTTTTTGCGGAAGAATCATTCATACAATGAATAAGATTTTTCATGTTTCCCTCTACAGGTCTTGAAAGTCCTGCGCCGAAAATGGCATCTACTATAGTAGTATATTCACGCCACTGCGGGTTATTCACACGAGGTATATGATAGTTTCTCGCAATTTTCCACTGAAGGGCTGTCTCCTCTGTCATGGATTCTTCTTTTCCTGCAAGAAAAATATGGGTACGGATTCCCTTAAGATGCAGCATTCTTGCAATCGCAATCCCGTCGCCCCCGTTATTTCCACATCCGCATACAACAAGCACGCTCTCCTGTGGTCCAAATATTTTTTCCGCTTCCTCCACGCATTTCAGAGCAGCGCGCTCCATCAGAACACAGGAGGGAATGCCCATTTCTTTAATGGTATGATTATCAAGCGCCTTCATCTGGCTGCATGTTACAATTTCTTTCATTTTACATCTTCTCTTTTTCTGTCTGTTTCTGACGATATTGACTGAGATTGTAAGAAAGGGTCATCAGACTTTCGGAAAGATGTACGTTCTCTACAATTACATCTTCCGGCGCGTCAAGATCAATATGGGCAAAATTCCAGATTGCCTTGATTCCGTTTTCTATTAAAATCTCCGCCATTTCCTTTGCCTTATTTTTCGGCAGTGTTAAAATTGCAATTTCCACATGGTTTTCTTTCAGAAAAAAAGGCAGTTCACTTAACATCTGGATTTCGATGCCTCTTACGGCAATACCCTCCAGAACGGGATTTACATCAAAAATTCCCACAAGCTTAAATCCTCTTTTTTCGAAATCCACATAATTGGCAAGCGCCTGTCCCAGATTACCCGCACCTAAAATAATCATGGGATGTACGGTGTCAAGTCCCAGGATTTTTCCAATCTCCGTATACAGATATTTTACATTATAGCCATACCCCTGCTGTCCAAAACCGCCGAAATTATTCAAATCCTGGCGAATCTGGGAAGCAGTGACGTGCATTTTTTTACTAAGATCATTAGAAGAAATCCTGTCCACATTTTCTTCCAGCAACTCTCCTAAATAGCGATAATAGCGTGGCAGACGCTTGATCACCGCTCTTGAAATCTCTTTTGCCTCCACAACTGTTCCCTCCTTAGAATACTATGTCAATTATACCGAAATGATATTTTATTGTCAAATAAAGTTAATTTGTTCTTTCAAAAAAAGGAATTTTTCTGTATAATATAGTATAGATATTTAAGAAAAAACGGAGGAATACCCATGATTTTGTCATGTCATAACCTGTCAAAATCCTTTGGCGAAAAAATTATTTTAAAGGACGCTTCCTTTCATATAGAAGACCGGGAAAAAGCTGCCCTTATCGGAAACAATGGCGCCGGAAAAACAACGCTTCTTCGCATCATTATGGATGAGCTGCCCTGTGACTCCGGGAATGTTGTCATTTCCAGAGATAAAAACATAGGCTACCTTGCCCAGTATCAGGATATACACGGACATCATTCCATATATGAGGAGCTTCTCACTACAAAGCAGCATATTCTGGACATGGAGAGCCGCCTGCGCACCCTTGAACAGGATATGAAGGACGCTTCCGGTGAAGCGCTGGAGTCCCTTATGAACACTTACACAAGGCTGAGCCATCAGTTTGAGCTGGAAAACGGATATGCGTACAAAAGCGAAGTAACCGGTGTATTAAAAGGTCTTGGATTTGAAGAGGAAGATTTTACAAAACAGATAGAAACCCTTTCCGGGGGACAAAAAACAAGAGTTGCTCTCGGCAAGCTCCTTTTGTCAAAACCGGATATTCTTCTTCTGGACGAGCCTACCAACCATCTGGACATGGAAAGTATCTCCTGGCTGGAAACTTATCTTTTAAATTATCCGGGTGCTGTATTGATCGTATCTCATGACCGTTACTTTCTTGACAAAGTTGTTACAAAGGTCATTGAAATTGAGGCTGGGAATATCTTAAGCTACAACGGAAATTACTCTTCCTTTGCCTTAAAAAAAGCGCAGCTTCGAGATGCACAATATAAAGCTTACTTAAATCAACAAAGAGAAATCAAACACCAGGAAGCTGTAATCGCAAAATTGAAATCCTTTAACAGGGAAAAATCCATACGCCGGGCAGAAAGCCGTGAAAAAATGCTGGATAAAATCCAGCGTCTCGATAAACCGATGGAAATCCAGAATCAGATGCGAATTTCCCTGGAACCGCGTTTTATAAGCGGAAACGATGTGCTCTCTGTGGAGGGACTTTCTAAATCTTTTCCCGGACAGACGCTCTTTACGAATATTTCTTTTGAGATTAAGCGCGGAGAACGGGTTGCCCTCATCGGAAACAACGGAACAGGCAAAACTACCATGTTAAAGATTTTAAACGGAATTCTGGAAGCGGATGCAGGAGAATTTACTCTTGGCTCCAAAGTACAGATTGGCTACTACGATCAGGAACACCATGTGCTTCACACGGAGAAAACAATATTCCAGGAGATTTCCGATACGTATCCCACGCTTACAGAAACAGAAATCCGAAACATGCTGGCAGCATTCCTTTTTACAGGAGACGATGTATTTAAAGAAATTTCCGCCCTTTCCGGCGGAGAGAGAGGACGCGTTTCTCTTGCAAAGCTTATGCTTTCCGAGGCAAATTTCTTGATTCTCGACGAGCCCACCAACCATCTTGACATTGCCTCAAAGGAAATTCTGGAGGAAGCTTTAAACAGCTATACAGGAACGGTGCTTTATGTTTCACACGACCGTTACTTTATTAATCAGACAGCAACCAGGATTCTTGATCTTACAAATCAGGCAGTTGTAAATTACATTGGAGATTACGATTATTATCTTGAGAAAAAAGATGAGCTGACAGAAAAATATGCACCTGCACAGGCAGCGGAAGCTGAGGTGAAAAATATTTCCGAAAGCAAGCTGACATGGCAGCAGCAAAAAGAAGAAGAAGCCAGAAAAAGAAAGCTTGCCAATGAGCTGAAAAAAGTAGAAGCCAGAATAGAAGAGCTGGAAACAAGAGATAAGGAAATTGACGAAACTCTCGTACTTCCTGATGTGTGTACTAACGTTGCACGCTGCACAGAACTCAGCCGGGAAAAAGACGCTGTTTTAGAAGAACTGGAAACTTTATATGAAAGATGGGAGGAGCTTGCTTAATGCAGCTCCTCTTTATTTGCCGGGAAATTATAACAGCTCTTTCAAATATGGCTCAAAGCATACACCTTCGTTTCTGTCCGTCCCTTCCTTCACCGTCTGACACAGCGCTTTTTCAAGAAAACGGGCAGCTTTTTCCGCACACTCTTTCATGGACAGTCCCTTCACAAGACCTGCGCTTAATATGGAAGCAAAGAGATCACCTGTGCCGGAGTAACTTCCCCCATCTTTTTTGGAAAACACCCAAAAATTTTCTTCTGCCTCACATACAAGATTACCCATATAAGCTGTTTTTTCTTCTGTATGCTCCACCCCTGTTATGACAACTGTCTGCAGACCATATTCTTTTAAAAGGCGCATTCCATATGTTTCCGCTGCTCTTAAAAAAGCTTTGTCCCCTTCTTCTTGAAGCGCCTTCCACTGCTTTTCCGTTTCTTCTTTTCCGATAAGAAGAAGCATGGCCTCTGTCAGGTTCGGAGTAATCACATGAGCTCTTCTTACAAGGGCACGCATACATTCGCATAATTTTTCTGTATAAAATCCATGAGCTTTCCCATTATCTCCGAGAATGGGGTCTGTTAAGATTTTTGTATTTTCTTTTGCAAAAACATTGAGAAATTCCTGGATTTTTTCTGCCTGCGCCTCCCCAGCAAGAAATCCTGTATAGATTCCGTCCGGAGCAAAGCCAATCTTTTTCCATTCCTCTATTATATAATCTAACCGATCTGTATAATCATCATAAAAATAAGATGTGTATCCCGTCTGGCTGCTTAAAACAGCCGTTGGAAAAGGCACTGCCTGTACTCCCATAACAGATATAACGGGAATTGCCGCTGTAAGGGAGCATTTTCCAAGACCGGACAAATCATTAAGCACTGCTATTTTTTTCAATTTCTTCCCTCCATCTTGTATTCCTTCTTGTTACCGTGTAAAATACTTCTAAAGTGTATCTTATAAAACATTGAAAATCAAGTATTTTTGAAAGGACAGTTATGAACGGACCTCTTTATCTTACTGTTTACCGTCGTTACAGAGAGCTGATTTTAGACGGAACTCTTCCACCCGGAACAAAAATGCCTTCTCTTCGCACCTGTGCCAGAGAGTTAAAACTGAGCCGTACAACTATCGAAAGCGCATATCTTCAGTTGGCGGCGGACGGTTACATCATCGCAAAAGCACAAAGTGGTTATTATGTGACAGACATTGGAGAAAAACGAAAAAAAGAAGAAAATGCTCCCCAGAGGGAAACACCTGCATACCGCTTTGATTTTGCCTCATCAGGTGCAGACAGGGAAAGTTTTCGCTTTGATTTATGGAGACGATACATGAAAAGCGCACTCCGTCAGGATTCCCGCCTTCTCTCTTATGGAGAACCACAGGGAGAACCAGATTTCCGACAGGTACTTTCCGTTTATGTCAGAGAAAGGAGAAACATTCTCTGCTCTCCTGACAGCATTGTAGTAGGAGCCGGTGTGCAGAATCTTTTGCAGATTCTCTGTCCTCTTATCAAAGACAGGGAAACGGTTTCTTTTCCTACCCCTTCCTTTGTTCAGGGCAGCACAGTCTTTTCTGATTTTGACTTTCAGATACAATACCGCAATAAAAACGCCCATGTAATTTATGTGTCCCCTGCCCACATGACAAAATGGGGAGAAATTATGCCTGTCAAGCGCCGCCTGGAACTGATTCACCATGCAGATGCCCAGGGAAGCCTTATTATAGAAGATGATTTTGAAAATGAATTTGTCTATCTTCAAAAGCCAACTCCCTCTCTCTACAGTCTTGCAGGAGGAGAGAATGTAGTGTATATTGGTTCTTTTTCAAAACTTCTTCTTCCGTCTATCCGATTAAGTTTTATGATTTTGCCGCCGCCTCTTCTTGAGGCTTATAGGAAAAAAGCCGCTTTTTATAATCAGACTGCCTCTAAAGCAGAGCAGATTGCTCTCTGCCAGTTTATACGGGACGGACACCTTACTTCTCAGACAAGAAAGCTAAAGCGCCTTTATTCTCAGAAACTGAAAACGCTTCAAAAAGATATAAAATCTGTATTCGGAGAAAACTGCCCGCTCCGCACAGGCGCAGCCGGTACAAGTCTTGCTCTTACCCTGCCTTTTTCCGGTTCTTCCTCGGAACTGAAAGAAAAGGCGGAACAATGTGGCCTTGCTCTCTCTTTTTTAAAAGAAAAAGAACAGGAAACAACGGTTGTTCTTTCCTGCTCCTCCATGCCGTCAGAAGATTTTCTTCCTGCTCTTAAGCTTCTATATTCTCTCTGCCGGGATTAATCTCTTCTGTTGTCAATCATGTACAGCAGCGCATTGCAGATGCAGGCTGCAATGTTGCTGCCGCCCTTTCTTCCTCTTGCCACAATATAAGGAACGTCTGCCTCCATAATCAGTTCTTTTGACTGTACTACATTTACAAAACCAACCGGAACGCCGATAACCAGTTCCGGGGATAATTTCCCCTCCTCTATCAGCTCATAGAGGCGAACAAGGGCTGTTGGTGCGTTTCCAATAGCAAAAATCAGTTTTTTATCAAGAGAAGCCGCCTTATCCATACTTGCCGTCGCCCTTGTTGTACCATTTTTCTTTGCAAGTTCCGCCACATCCTCATCTGACATAAAACAGTAAACTTCTCCTCCATAGCGGGAAAGGGCACGTTTATTGATACCGGATTTTGCCATCTGGGTATCCGTCACAATACAGGCTCCATTTTTAATGGCTTCAATCGCCCGCTCTACCGCATTTTCAGAAAAGCAGAGATTTTCTGCATAATCAAAATCTGCACTTGTATGAATACACCGTTTTACGATCAGCTCTGTTCCCGGAAGGAGTTTCTTATCTCCAAGCTCCTCTGTAATGATTTCAAAGCTTCTTTTTTCTATATCTATTGGCTTTACATTTTCAAGTTCTACCTTCATATTTCAGCCTCCTTTTAAATTCCCTGTTCCAGAATTTCGTAAATTTTTTTCATATCAAGATGCTTGCGAAGAGTATCTGCCAGAATGTCATACTGTGTTTCTTTAAATGCTGCAAAATCCACACCTGTAAGAGAAGATACATCCAGTCCTTTTTTCTCTCCGATAAGATGAACAAGAGCTTCTGCACAACCCTCTTTATCAAAAAAGCCATGTACATATGTACCAAAAACATTCTCTCTGTATGCGCCGTCTTTCTTTTTCTGAGCAGTTACCGTATCGGTAATAGAAAGAACGTGTTCCGCTCCTTCTTTTAAGACAGTCTCTCCCATATGGATTTCATATCCTTCTGTCTCTGTTCCGGAAAGCCCTGCATAAGGTCCTGTAATTGTTCCGATTGTTCCTCTGACCCTTGTTCTCGTTTTCTCTTTCGTAAACACCGTCTCAATTGGAAGAAGTCCCATACCTTTCATAGAACCTCCTTCTTCCACATCGTAAGGATCCGACAGCGTTTCACCAAGCATCTGGTAACCTCCGCAAATCCCGAAAATCATCGTTCCTCTGGAAGCTGCTTTTAAGATGACTGCTTCCATTCCGCTTTCCCGCAGCCATTTTAAATCTCCCATTGTATTTTTTGTTCCCGGAAGAAAAATCAAATCCGGATTGCCAAGCTCGCTCTGTGTTTTTACATAACGAAGAGACACCCCCGGAATACTCTCGAATGGATTAAAATCTGTAAAATTAGAAATTCTCGGTGTACGAACCACTGCAATATCAATCTGACCAATTTCCTGATTTTTATCAAACCTCTCTGTGAGGCTGTCCTCATCTTCCACCTGAATCTGCATATACGGAGCCACTCCCACAACAGGGATCCTGCTTTTTTCTTCCAGCATTTTTACACCTGGATCTAAAATGGTCTTATCTCCGCGAAATTTATTAATAATTAATCCTTTTACCATATCCCGCTCATCTTCCTCAAGAAGCTGTACCGTACCGATAAGCTGGGCAAACACACCGCCTCTGTCAATATCTCCTACAAGGAGGACAGGAGCTTTTGCCATTTTAGCCATCCCCATATTTACAATATCTTCTTCCTTCAGGTTGATTTCCGCCGGACTTCCAGCTCCTTCAATAACAATAATATCATTTTCAGATGCCAGCGTTTCATATGCCTTCATAATATCGGGAATCAGTTTTTTCTTATATCGGAAATAATCCCTGGCGCTCATAGTTCCCAGAACTTCCCCGTTTACAATCACCTGAGAACCAACATCGTTTGTAGGTTTTAAAAGAATCGGATTCATAAGAACAGAAGGTGCAATCCCGGCTGCCTCTGCCTGCATTACCTGCGCCCTTCCCATTTCAAGCCCTTCCTCTGTAATAAAAGAGTTTAACGCCATATTCTGTGATTTAAAGGGAGCCACTTTATATCCATCCTGTTTAAAAATACGGCAAAGTCCTGCTGCAAGCAGGCTTTTTCCCGCATTGGACATGGTTCCCTGTACCATTATTGCCTTTGCCATGTTTATCCCCTTTCTATTTCCCTCAATACTCGAAGAAGTGTTTTGTTGTCTTCATGACTTTTTACCGCAATTCTGAAAAAACCAGATTTCAGACCAGGATAATTGCTGCAGTCCCGGATAAGGATCCCCTTTTCCACGCATTTTTCAAAAAGATTTTGCTCTCCTTTAAAGAAAATATAATTTGCCTCTGAAGGAAAGACCTGAAATCCAAGAGCTTTCATTTCTTTTTTCAAAAATTCCTGTTCCTGAAATACGGTCTCTCTTCCTTGTTTCACATATTCTCTCTCTTTTAATGCGGCCAGTCCTGCTGCCTGGGCAAGACTTGACACATTCCAGGGCTGAGTTACACTTTCCATCTTCTCGAGCAGTTCCCTGTTTGCAGTAAGACCATATCCAAGCCGTACCCCTGCCATCGCATAACGCTTTGTAAATGCTTTTAAAAGAAACAGATTGGGATACTCTTTTAATACTCCTTTTAAAGTGTATGATTCCGGCTCTTTTACAAAATCAAGAAAACATTCATCCACTACAAGAAAAACAGAATGCTCTCTGCATTTTTCCAGAACTTTAACAAGGAACTCCCTCTTCGTTAAAATTCCCGTAGGATTATTAGGGTTACATAAAAATATTATATTAAACTCTTTTGAAATTTCCTTCAGAAAAGAATCCTCCATAAAAAAATCCTGCTCTTCTTTCAGAAAAAAATGGCTACATGAACAATCCACGCTTGCAAGAGCCTGTTCGTACTCCGCAAAAGTTGGAGCAGGCAGAAGCGCTTTTTTCGGTTTCAGGGCACGGCATAAAGAAAATATAATCTCTGCAGCCCCATTTCCGCAGATTACTTCTGACTTTTCTACACCCTCATACTGAGCAATGGCTTCTTTTAAGGGAGCGCATCCTACCTGAGGATAATCGTTTATATGAGACAGGCTTTCTATTATGGCATTTTTCACACTCTCCGGTGTTCCCAAGGGATTACAGTTTGCAGAAAAATCCACACAATTCTTATATTGATATACATTTCCTCCGTGAATATGTTTCATTTTCGTCCTCCTGTCATAAAATTATCCCATATATAAAAATCCACAACACTGAAAAAAGAACAGCTCCGGAGCAGGCAGTTGCGTATAAAAGACGATTTGCGCGTTTTATATCCTCCACCTCTACAGGCCGCAGGTCGTCTCCGATTGTTGGTTTTTCATATAACTTTCCAAAATAATACGCATTTCCAGCAAGCTGCACACGAAGCGCTCCTGCCATAGCCGCTTCTGTCTGAGCAGAATTGGGACTTGCATGATTTCTTCTGTCTCTTCTGTATATCTTTACTGCATTTTTTACGTCAAGTCCTGCAAATACAGAAGAGAGAGCCATAAGCCAGCCGGAAATTCTTGCAGGAATATAATTTACTACATCATCAAGCTTTGCAGCTGTTCTTCCAAAATACAGATACTTTTCATTTTTATAGCCAAGCATAGAATCCATAGTATTGATTCCTTTGTATAAAAACATAAGTGGAACACCGCCCAAAGCCATATAAAACATAGGAGCAATGATTCCGTCTGACGCATTTTCTGCTATCGTTTCCACAGCCGCCTTTGTCACTCCCGTTTCAGAGAGTTCCTGTGTATCTCTTCCCACAATCATTGAAACCGCATATCTGGCATCTGAAAGGCTTTTTGTTTTTAAGGCCTCATACACCTTCATGCTTTCTGTCTTTAGGGACTTTGTGGCAAGAAGCTGGTAACACCAGAAAGTTTCCAGAAGAAACGCAACAGGCAGACACACCTGGCGCACTCCGTAAAGAATCAAAAAAGGAATTCCCCAGGAAAAAAGACAGATCAGCAGCACCTCCAAGGCGCCTCCAAAAAGCTCTCCTTTTTCCGTTTTCGGAAAAATTTTCCGAATCTTTTTTTCCAGAAATGCAATGGTATTTCCAATAAAACAGACAGGATGGTAAAGCCATCTGGGGTCTCCAAAAATCAAGTCTAATATAAAGCCTGCCGCAAAAGCGACGATTGTATCATTCATTGTTCTCTCCCTTCGGAATATTCCAGACATTGTTTTAAAAATGCTTTTGGAACTTCCGGGTTTCCATAATAATATAAATGCGGAAATCCTGCCATAAGACGTTTTCCGCCCTGTATGCAGCTCCAGCCTCTCTTTCCTCCCGGCTTTTCTGCATAAAAATCCTCTCCACAGAGAGGTGAATCAAAGTAGTGAAACTCATGAGCCGGAATTTCTCCCAGTTCTTTCTCTCCCAGCACTTCCTTTTGCTGTTTTAAGGAAATATAGCCGAATCTTCCAAGCTTTCCTGTGTGATACGCCTTTCCCTCAATAACACCCACCATTTTGTGAGGAGTACCTTCCATATCTTCCAGTTCCTCATGAAGATAAAGAAATCCACCGCATTCCGCCAGGCAGGGCATTCCTCCTTTAATGGCTTCTTTTACTGCTTTTCGCATGGAATTATTCTTTTCCAGCATCTCTGCGTAAAGTTCCGGATAGCCCCCGTATAATAATAGTCCGTCCAGATTTTTGGGAAGCAGTTTATCATGTACTGGCGAAAACCACACAAGCTCTGCTCCCATGCTTTTTAAAAGGCGAAAATTATCTTCATAGAAAAAACAGAACGCCTCGTCCTTTGCCACTCCTATCCGGAGAGGTTTGGGGCTTTTATATCCATATGCGGTCTTCTCTTTTAAACAGTTTTCCGATGCAGAAAGCTCTCCCGCCTCCTCTGCAAGCGCAAGAATCCCGTCTATATCAAGAGTTTTTTCCAAAATTTCGGAAAGGCGGAAGAGGCGTTCTTTTAATCCTTTGATTTCCTCAGGAAGCACAAGTCCAAGATGGCGGCTTTCAATGGTACAGTCCTCCACTTTTGGCACATATCCCAAAACACGCACAGGAAGCATTTCTTCCACAAGTGCTTTCATTCGGGGATATAACATAGGAGACATCTGATTAAAAACCACGCCTTTTATATGGCTGTTTTCCTGAAACTCCAAAAAGCCTTTAATATAAGCTACCAGAGACACACTCATTCCCTTGCTGTTCACAATAAGTACAACCGGAGTATCTGTCGTATCTGCCAAGTCATAGGCACTTGCCTTACTTGTATTTCCTCCCACTCCGTCATAATAGCCCATTACGCCTTCCATCACGGCAACGTCGCAGTCTTTTCCATTTACCCCAAGAAGATACCGGGTCATTTCTCCTGATGTAAAAAAGGTATCAAGGTTTCTTGACTTTGTTCCAATTACCCGGCTGTGAAACATAGGATCGATATAATCCGGTCCGCATTTAAAGGACGCAGGACGCAAGCCTCTGTTTACAAGTGCCTGAAGAAAGCCGCAGGTAATCATTGTCTTTCCGCTTCCGCTTGCACCTGCCGCAAAAAGGATCCTGGGTATTTTCATAAAGAAGTCCTCCTGCATGTAAAAATATAAATAGGATTTTCCCCCATCATCATGTGGTATCGTCCCACTTCTTTTGAACGGGACACAGACATCTGAACAATATCTTTTTCCTGAAAATCAAATTCACGGATGGCTTCCATTGCCTCGCCTACTGTCTCAAGGGTAATACAGTTAATTACAATTTTGACCTCCGGATTTTTATTAAGAAGCAATCGTATAATATCTTTTAAATTTCCGGAAGAACCGCCGATAAAAGCGTGCGTGGGAACAGGAAGCTCCTCCATTGCCTCAGGAGCACACCCTCCTACTATTTCCAGATTATCTGCTGCAAATTTCTTTTTATTTTCCAAAATGAGAGCAAGGGCATCCTCCTTTTTCTCTATGGCATATACTTTCCCCTGATGAGCGCGAAGCGCCATTTCCACAGCAACAGAACCGGTTCCGGCTCCCACATCATAACAGACAGAATCTTCCGAAAGCCCAAGTTTCATAAGAGAGACTGTCCGAACTTCTTCTTTTGTCATAGGCGCTTTGCCCCGAATAAAGCATTCGTCCTTTATTCCGTGTGTGGACATAAGCTCAGAAGCATTTTCATTATACGCACATACAACACAGAGTGTATCTCCCTCATAAGAAACAAGCTCCTTTGCCGGCTTAACAAAAATCTTTTCATTTTCATAAGAAAGATTTTCTCCTACATAGAGAAGTACATCTCCCATTCCGTAAGATACAAGTCTGCCGGCAAGAGAAGAAATCCCATCCTTTGTTCCAAGAATAGAAAATACCTTTTTGCTATGGCATATGAGAGATACAAGATTACAGTTTCGTCCATGTGCGCTTACAATTTTGGCATCATCCCAGGAAAGTCCCGCCTTTGCCATAAAATACACCACGGAAGAAATTCCGCAAATCACCCGGGTATCTTCCCCCAGATTATGGAGAAGTTTTTTTGCTCCGCTGTAAAAACCAACGTCCCCGGAAAGTGCGATGACAATATGCTCATACTGAGAATTCTCTTCAATACATTTTAAAATTTTCTCACTGTCATATTCATAAACAACTGTGTGGTGAGGCATTTTTACAGAATCTGCAATTCGCCTTGCACCAATTAAAAGCTCTGCCTTTTCCAGAGCTTTTTCTCCCTCTATGGTAAGAGTATCTCTGCTTCCCATACCGATTCCAAGAAGAGTAATCTGAGGTTTTAAGGAAAACCCAAACTTTTGGGAAAGCCATTTTTTACATTCCACAAGGGACAGTCCCTCTTCTTTTAAAGGTCTTCCTATAATTACAGGAATGGCTCCGCAGGAGAAAGCTGCATCTATTTTTTCCTGAAATCCTCCTGCTTTTCCAGAATCCTTTGTCACAAGATAACGGCAGTGAAACTGGCGAAGCATTGCTTCATTGAGTTCCCTGGAAAAAGGTCCCTGCATTCCGATTAAATGCTTTCCCTCAAAACCTGCCGCACTGCATTCCTCCATTACAGATGGAAGAGACAGTACTCTTGCATAAAGGCGCTCCTTATAATCCTTTACTCCAAGGAATTTTTTCAACTCCTTACTGCCTGTTGTGAGAAGAACGTTTCCCTCCGTTGTATTTAAGAACTCGGCTGCAGCTTCCGTACTTTCTACATATACTGCCTTCTCTGCCTGTCTTCCCTGTTCCCGTAAAACTCTCTGATAGAAAAATCCTGTTTTCTCACAGGCGCTTTTAATATTATCTGTAACCTCTGCCGCATAGGGGTGCGTAGCGTCCAGAACAAAATTTGGCTCTTCCTTCAAAAAGAACGCTTCCATCTCCTCTCTGCTTAACCGCCCTGTGTGAATATGAAGATACGGAGTTTCTGTAAGCGCCTTTCCTCCATATTCCGTAGCTGCACAGGCATACACAGAAATCTGATGTTCAGAAAGAAATCGACACAGCTCATATCCTTCTGTCGTCCCTGCAAACACAATGACTTTTTCCATGCTTCCCTCCGGCTTATACGCCCTTATATCCTCTCGGTGTTACCATTTTTCCGCCAATTTCCTTTGTCTGAGAGTTGCCGATAAAGACTGTCGTGAACATATCTACATCTGTGTCACGAAGCTCTTTTAAAGTCATTACCTTTTCACACTCTCCCTCTCTTGCAATATGTCCCACAATACCGCAAACTGTATCCGGAGATTTATGTTTCATCATAAGGTCGCATGCTTTCTGCAGGTAATCGTGGCGTTTTTTGCTGGAAGGATTATATAGACAGATAACAAAATCCGCCTCTGATGCACACAGAAGACGTTTCTCAATTTTCTCCCACGGAGTGAGAAGATCGCTTAAACTAATCAGACAGAAATCATGGATCAAAGGTGCACCAAGAACTGCAGCTCCCCCTGTCGCTGCTGTCACTCCCGGGATAATGGTCAGTTCTGTATTAGGGTAGTCTTTTCCCACCTCATACATAAGCCCTGCCATTCCGTAAACACCAGCATCACCACTGCATATCATGGAAACGGTCTTTCCTTTTTCCGCTTCCTCAAAAGCCAAAACACAGCGATCTACTTCTTTTTTCATAGGTGTTGTCATAAATTCCTTATCTGAAAAATATTCTTTTACAAGATCTACATACACCGTATAACCAATGATCACATCGCTGTCATTTAAAGCTTTGATTGCTTTTCCTGTCATCTGGTCATATGCTCCCGGACCAATTCCAACTACATATATTTTATTCAAAATGTATCCTCCAATCTTTTAATGCAAGGGCGGTTGTCACGCCGTTTTCTCCCTTTTTTTTCTGAATGAGAACGCCTTTTTCCGCGCCGAGAACTGCGCTTCTCTCACACACATTATCTACTCCTGTCACAGTTCGGACAAAAGAAGACGGCGTAAATTTTCCCGGTGCACATAAAAGCTCCTCCCCTGTATATGTAAGAAAAGGAATCCCCCACTCTTCAGCAAGCATGAGAAATGCCTCCTCCTCTTTTTTGATATCTATACTCGCAATGCAGGCAACCGCTTCCTGATAAATACCTGTCTCTTCTAAAGAACTTTTAGCTGCCTGGGTTACGCTTTTTGTATCTTTTCCTTTTCTGCATCCCATGCCCAGAACTACAGCAGGGGGCACAATAGAAACCGTCTCCTTAAAAAGCTTCCGGTTCTTATAAACGGAAACCACAACTCCTGTCTCCGGCAGATTTTTTTCTGTTCCCTCACAGAGAACAAGTCCTTTTGGAAGCTCTCCCTCCCATGGAAAATCGCTGAAAAATCCAACATTTTTTCCGGCTAGAAGTGCTGCAGAAACTTCCTTTGCCGCCTTCATATTAAAAATTTTGCAGTCGTTTTTCTTTGCAAATACATCTACTGCAAAGCGGTTATGGAGATCTGTCGCCGTTGTAACAACAGGCTCGGCTTCCAGAATTTCTGCCGCTTTCAAAGTAAGGGCATTGGCACCTCCAAGATGCCCGGACAAGAGGGAAATAACAAATTTTCCACACTCATCCACCACAAGAACGGCCGGGTCCTTCGTCTTTTTCTGTATATAAGGGGCAATGCTTCGAACAGCAATGCCGCAGGCTCCCACAAAAACAATGGCATCCGAATCGGAAAATCGTTTCCCTGCCCACTGTCCTGTGCTTTCCTTTATCCCTTCCAAAAGGTAGCGGCTTTTTCCTGCAAGCGTTACCACATCCCCCTCACTTTCAAATCCTTTTTTTAAACACCTTCCTGTCTCCCACCCTGTAAGGCTGAAACAGATGATGGCTATATTCATTTTGTCGCCTCACGAAACTCTGTAGTAAATCCCGGATCATACAGCTTGGAGCGTTCATAATGTGCCGTATTTACGGCGTCTCCAATTATCATAAGTGCCGTTTTTGTAATATTATTTTCTGCCGCTGTCTTTGCCAGTGTATCTACTGTACAGATAAATTTCTTTTCGTCTTCCCATGTTGCCTTATATACAATAGCAGCCGGAGTATCGGGGCGATATCCGCCCTCAACAAGACGTCTGCTTAATTCTTCAAGCATACCCGTACTTAAAAATATGACCATTGTAGCATTATGCGCAGCAAAGGACTGGATACTCTCTTTAGAAGGCACAGGAGTTCTTCCTTCCATACGCGTGATAATCACACTCTGCGAAATTTCAGGAAGGGTATATTCCAGATTTAAGGCACTTGCTGCTCCGCAAAAAGAACTGACTCCGGGACAGGAATCATAAGATATACCCTTTTCATCCAGAATGTCCATCTGCTCTCTGATTGCCCCGTAAATGCAGGGATCTCCTGTATGAAGTCGCACCGTTGTCTTTCCCTCTGTCTCTGCTTTTTCCATTACGGAAATCACTTCCTCAAGAGTCATTTTTGCACTGTTATAAATGGTGCATACGTCCTTGGAATATTCCAGAAGCTTAGGATTTACAAGAGAGCCTGCGTAAATAATGACATCGGCCTCCTCAAGATACTGTTTTCCTCTGATTGTAATTAAATCCGGTGCTCCCGGCCCTGCTCCTACAAAATGTACCATAATTTTATTCTCCTTCCTCCACAATAATCAGTGAATAATATCCGGCTGTATCCGGAATTTCCTCTACACTTCTATATATTTTTTCTTCCGGCATCCCGCAGTTTTCTACCATCATGCCACAGGCACCGGAAGATAAAATTGCTTCTTTCACTTTCTTCATTTTCTTTCCTGCCTTCATAAACACCTTTGTTCCCGGAAACTTTAACGCCTCCTCCACCTGATAAGAGGCCGGAATCACATGAAGCATCTGCGCCTTTTCTACAAGACCTGTATTCAGCTTTGCGGAAACGGCACAAAAAGAGGTAATGCCACTTACAATTTCCGTAGGGTATCCCATCTCTTTGATCCGTTTATGTACATATATATAAGTGGAATATACCGTCGGATCTCCAAGTGTTAAAAACGCCACATTTTTTCCTTTATCCAGTTCTTTTTTTATAAGTACAGCACCCTCGTCATGATACTTTTCAAGAAGTTCCGGATCTTTTGTCATAGGCATATGAACAGGAAGAAGAACTTTTTCTGAAATCTCTTTATATGCTCCTTCTACTATTTTATATGCCACAGTTTCCTTTGGCTCTTCTCCCGGAAGTGCAATCACATCTGCCTCTTTAATCAGACGGAGCGCTTTTAAAGTAAGGAGTTCCGGATCTCCCGGCCCCACCCCGATTCCATATAATGTACCTTTCATAATAACCTCCATTTACTGTTTTCTGATTCGTTTTATCAGCTCTTCTGCGTCTTCTGTCTGTCCGAGATACCCATGTTCATTGGAGAATACAACAGCTCCCAGAAGAATCTGTTCATAGGAGCGGTGATTCAGATAAAATTGAATGCGCTCCATAATTTCTTTCATTGTTTTTTCTAAATATCCGTATTCTTTTAATATCGTCAGCGCTTCATCCGTTGTACCTGCTTCCAGAATTTCTTTTGCACAGGAAAGAGGTGCTCCTGCCCGGATTCCATTTGAAGCGAGAACCTCCATTCTGCCATCGGCGCTATGAGAATGGGTATTCATAATCCCTGCTGCAACCTTTACAAACTTACCAATATGAGCTACAAAAAGAATCCCCTCTACTCCCATATCTATTGCCATATCTATCGTTTCACCCACGTAGTTGCTGCATTTCATATTTCGCTCAAAAGGAAGATCAGCCTTCTCTTTTACATACTCTGCACCATAATTTCCCGGCGTTACAAGAAGATATTTTTCTCCCTGAGCATAGTGCTGGTGCATCTCAACACGGATACTTTCAATGAGCGCTTTCTCGCTCATGGGCTCTACAATTCCCGTTGTTCCCAAAATAGAAATTCCGCCTACAATGCCAAGACGGGGATTAAAAGTCTTCAAGGCTACTCTCTCTCCTTCCGGCACATAAATGGTAATTTTTAAACCACCCTTATAATGATAAAAAAGAGAGGCCTCCTCTGCCTGAGAAAGAATCATAGATCTGGGAACCGGATTGATTGCCGCCTCCCCGATTTTCTGTGAAAGCCCGGGCTTTGTCACACGCCCAACACCTGGTCCCCCATCAAGAATAATTCTCGGATCTTCTGTTTTTTCCACTCTGGCACAAATCAAAAGTCCGTGTGTCGTATCCGGATCGTCTCCTCCGTCTTTTCTTACTCCACAGCTTACCCACTTCTCTTCTCTTTTAGTTTCCTCCAAAGCAAGGAGAAGCGAAATCCCCTTTGGCGTCATAAGCTTTACTTCTTTTACTTCTTTTTCTCCCAGAAGCATTTCTACTGCTCCCCTGCAGGCTGCTGCAGCACAGGAGCCTGTCGTATAACCGAAGCGTAGTTTTTTCTGCCCTCGGATCACATAATAATTTTCCAATCCGTTATTGCTCATACTGCTCCTTTACAAAAGAAACATAAATAAAAAAGGAATCTGTCTGACAACAAATCCCTTCTTTCTCTGCCTCTTTTTCGATTCAGCGAAAATATAAGAAAATCTCCCGGTTGCCGCAGGAAATTCCCTTCTGAAAAAAGCATCCGGTATCTGACTTTTACAGTAACGGACTTGTGCAGGATTTCCACCTGCTTCCCGAAAATGCTCTTCCTTTTTTTGTAATTCGATTTTTATTATATAATTATATATAGGAAAAGTCAATTTAATCTATCTTGTTATTTTAGAAAAAACCTGTTATGCTTAACAGGAATCTGAATTTCTGAAAATGAAAAGGAAACATTATGGAAAAAATTTTATATTATACAATTGCGAGCCAGGAGGAAGGAAAAGAAATCCTTTCTTTTTTGCGCGAAAAGGGCTTTTCTAAAAATATTCTATCCTCCATGAAAACCATCTCCGATGCCATTCTCTTAAATGGAGAAAAGGCTTTCGGGCGGACAAAATTAAAAGAAGGAGACCGTCTCCATATCCGCATTCCGGAAACAGAAACCTCTCCTCATATCGTACCTTCTGAAATCCCTCTCTCCATTTTATATGAGGACGAAGATATTCTCATTATCAATAAACCGGCTAATATGCCGATTCATCCCTCACAGGGAAATTATGAAAACACTTTGGCAAATGCCGCCGCCTGGTACTTTCAGAAAAAAGGACAGCCCTTTGTATATCGCTGTATCAACCGTCTTGACCGTGATACAACAGGCGCCCTGATCCTTGCAAAAAATGCTTTAAGTGCCGCACTCCTCGGAAATCAGATGCAAAAACGTCAGATTCGCCGCACTTATCTGGCTCTTGCAGAAGGTATGACTCCTGAAAACGGCACCGTATCTGCTCCCATTGCAAGAGAAGCAAATTCTGTCATTACAAGAACTGTGGACTTTGAAAAAGGAGAACATGCTGTTACACACTTTGAACGCCTTGCCTTTTCCAATGGGCTTTCGCTTTTGGAGCTTCACCTGGAAACAGGACGAACACACCAGATACGTGTGCATTTAAAACATCTTGGATTTCCCATTCCCGGAGATTACCTTTACAATCCCCACTACGAAAAAATAAGCCGGCAGGCACTTCACTCCTACCAGCTTGATTTTTCTCATCCTATTACAGGAAAGGCACTTACTTTTACCGCCCCTGTTCCGGAGGATTTTGTTCTTGCGTTTCATGCATAACGTTTACAATATCCCCCTCAGCGTGCAAAATTACTCCTCTGGGCTTCCTGCTTCCATAGCTTCTTTTGTGAGCTCGTCCTCAGGAACTTCCTCCATATTGTCAAGAACCAGAACATCAAGAAGTTCTCTTGCCTCTTCCAAATTTTCAGGAGATACATAAATATCTGTCCCGAAAATAGAACCTCCTGCATAAACCCGCATATATCCCCCGCTTGCTCTGTCCTGAGCCAGGCAGGGAATATTATGTTCTTCCAAAATACTCTGCACAAGTCCAAGCTGATAATTACTGGATACTGTAGTTAAAAGAACCGGTTCACTATTTATTTTGTTCTGTTTCCTCATGGCTTACACCACCCCTTCTGTTCTTTTCATAAATCACAAAAAGTCCCTTTAAAAGAAGATCTTCATCCAGGATAATAGATTCTTTACAATAAGGAATAATTTTTTTTGCAAGCCCTCCTGTGGCAACTACTGTCGCTTTCTGTCCCAGTTCTTCTTCAATTCGTTCAATGCAGCCATCAATCGCTCCGGCGTTGCTGTAAAGCACACCGCTTTTCATACATTCCACTGTATTTTTTCCGATGATTCGCTTCGGCTCATCAATACCGATACCGCTTAACTGGGACGCACGGGCTGTAAGAGCGTCGAGAGATATCTGGATTCCCGGCATGATCATACCGCCTATGTAGCGTTTTTTCTCATCTACCACAGAAATCGTAGTTGCAGTTCCCATATCAATAATAATAAGAGGCACCGGATAATGCGTAATACCGGCAGCGGCATCTGCCACGAGATCGGCTCCCAGCTGTCCCGGATTATCCATCAGAATATTTAATCCTGTTTTCACACCCGGCCCTAACACAAGTACTTCTTTTTTCAGGATTTTTTCTGCTGCCAGGCGCACAATATTTGTAATCTGCGGCACAACAGAAGAAATAAGGCACCCTTCCAGCTCTGCTTTTTTAATATGGTAAATATCAAGGATTGTTTTTATATCTACCGCATATTCCAGTTCTGTCTTTGTCCTCACTGTAGAAATCCGCTCGATAAAATATGTTCTTTCTTTATCAATACAGCCTACTACTATATTTGTATTTCCTATATCAATCGCTAAAATCATAAATTATTCCTGTCCTGTTATTTCTTAAAATTTCTGTCACGCTACTGCAAGTTGTTTATGTACAAATGATAAAAGTACTTTTCCAAGAACTCCTACTAAGACAGCTCCTGCAATTGCTTCCGGAATTCCGGACGCTGTAATGGTTCCCATGATCAGGCCCCAGACGGCGTTTGCAGCTACACCTTTTGCCGCTGCATACTCATTTGCCAGAAGCTTATAAATACTTCCCATGACAAGGATCGTATTTGTCATAGAGCCAACAAATCCCACAAGCGGTAATGCTACAATAGAATTCATTTTCAGCTTTTTCAGAGCAATCCAAAGCCATCCGGATACCACGCCGATCAAAACACGACAGCCTATGGAGATCCATAACGCTTTAAAGATCCCCGGTACATCGCTGCTTAAAAACGGGGAAAAAGCAAAAGAAAGCAAAGTCGGGGCTGTAGTATTACTAATCATAGAGCAGAGACCAAATGTCCCTCCCAGAATTGCTCCTGCAGCCGGGCCTAAAATAATAGCCCCGATAATTACAGGAATATGGACTGTTGTCGCCTTAATAATCGGCAGCTGAATCATTCCAAGCGGCGTATTTGCCAAAAGAATTACAATTGCTGCCATAAGTGCAACACTGACCATCCAACGAGTGTCTTTTTTTGAAGTTTTCATTTTTGTTCCTCCTTGTTATCGTTCCCTTTTTGGGATACAATACGGTGCTGGGTTTATGGGTTACATAAGTGAAAGAATTTTATCCAGGAGTTTTGAAGCTGCATCCTCTTTGCTCATAAGCGGGAGTGATACGTCCTCCTCCTGTGTAATCAGAGTCAAAACATTGGTATCCCCCTGAAATCCGGCGCCTTCCACCTTTAAATTGTTGGCCGCTACCATATCCAGGTTCTTTTTTTCAAGTTTTGCTCTGGAATTACCAAGCATATTTTGGGTTTCCATAGAAAATCCACATAAAAACTGATTCTGACGTTTATGTTCTCCTAAATATTTTAAAATATCATCTGTACGTTCCAGCTCAATCGACATCTGTCCATCTTTCTTTTTTATTTTTTCGCTGCTTACTTCTTTTGGACGATAGTCTGCAACTGCAGCCGCCTTTATAATAATATCCTGTTCCTCACTTACAGAAGTGACCGCTTCAAACATTTCTTTTGCCGTTGTCACAGAAACAACTTTTACAAAAGGCGGCGGGGCAATGGAGACAGGGCCGCTTACAAGAATGACCTCAGCTCCCCGAAGCATGGCATTTTTCGCTATCGCATATCCCATTTTTCCGGAAGAGTGATTTGTAATATACCGGACCGGATCAATCTTTTCCTGGGTAGGACCAGCTGTCACAAGAACCTTCTTTCCCTGCATATCCTTAGGACAGGCAATCTCTTTTTCTATATAAGAAAGAAGCGTCTCCGGTTCCGGCATTTTTCCTGCCCCTGTATCACCGCAGGCAAGATACCCCTCTGCGGGAGCAATTACCTCAAAGCCATAATGAGCAAGGGTTTTTAAATTATCCTGCACGATTGGGTTTTCAAACATGTTTGTATTCATGGCAGGAGAAATGATTTTTTTACATTTACATGCCATCACCGTTGTTGTCAGCATATCATCTGCAATACCATGAGCGAGCTTGCCGATTACATTGGCACTTGCAGGAGCGATAAGTGCCACATCCGCTTTTTTGGCAATGGAAACGTGCTCCACCTGAAACTGAAAATTCCGGTCAAACGTATCTACAAGACATTTTGTTCCTGTAAGAGATTCAAATGTAATAGGGTTTATAAAATTTGTAGCATTTTCCGTCATAAGAACATGCACCTCTGCGTGTCGCTTTTTCAACGCACTTGCAAGAGAAGCAATTTTATAAGCCGCAATACTTCCTGTCACACAGAGAAGGACTGTTTTTCCCTGAAACATACTATGTACACCTCGCTGTTTTTTAATTTTCTTCTGCCTGTTTATATTTATTATAGAGCATTCTTTTTTAAAATCCAATAAACTTTCTTATTGTATTGATTTTTATACATATTGTATCTGCATAAAATCTTATTGCCCTGCTGTCTATGTAGGAATATAATAATAAAAATGTATGGATTACCAAAACCACATATTCAAAGAAAGGAATTTACCATGAAAAACTATCAGATCACAGAATGGTGCGCTCATTTTATAAAGGAACAGGTACAGGAAGGCGATTTCTGTATAGATGCTACTATGGGAAACGGAAACGACACTCTGCTGTTAAGCCGTCTCTGCGGTTCTTCCGGACGCGTTTTATCTTTCGACATTCAAAAACAGGCACTGACAAATACAGAAGCACTCCTAAACAAAGAACAATCACCCAAAAATTACACCCTGATCCTGGATTCTCATGAACATATAGACCAATATACAGAAAATACCCCTGTAAGCTGTATTATTTTCAACCTCGGATACCTGCCGGGAGGGGACCATAACCTGGCAACCAAAAAAGAGACCAGCATTCCAGCTCTCACAAAAGCCCTTTCTCTTCTGAAAAAAGGGGGGCTTCTTTCTCTTTGTATATACAGCGGCGGGGATTCCGGCTTTGATGAACGCGATGCTGTGCTTGCATGGCTTCAAAACCTGAATCCCCGTAAATTTCTCGTTATTAAAACAGAATATTATAACCGCCCGAATCATCCTCCCATTCCGGTGATGGTCATACGTCTTTAATCCACAATTATAATATCTTCAATTACCGGCTGCTCCGGTGTGTCTATCAGACCACCGCTGTTAATCGGTTTTGCATTTTTGCAGATTTCATCTACAATATCCATTCCTTCTGTTACATGTCCAAAGGCAGCATAATCCCCATCTAAGAAGGTGCTGTCTGCCTGGACAATAAAGAACTGGGAGCTGGCACTGTCATAATCTGTAGAACGCGCCATAGAAATTACTCCTTTTGTATGGGAAATCTCATTTTCCACTCCATTATTAGAAAATTCTCCCTTTATCGTCTCCTCTGCGCCGCCAGTTCCATTTCCCTCAGGATCTCCACCCTGCATCATAAAATCATTCACAATGCGATGGAAGGTAAGCCCGTCATAAAAATCTTCCTGAACAAGCTTTACAAAATTTGTCACTGTAAGCGGCGCAGTATCTGCGTCCAGCTCCATTTTTATGGTTCCGTAATCCTTCAAAATCATCTCTGCATGATGGGTTCCGCTTAAAGTTTTGGAAACGTCGAGCATAACTCCCTCTGCCGTTGAAGAATCTTCGGGACTCTTTTCCTCGGAAGCAGACTCCTCTGCTTTCATTTCTTCCTGAGCACTATCATCCGAGCCATCACTTAATTCATTTCCCTGTACTTCCCCGGCTGCTTCTTTTTCTTCTGTCTTTTTCTCGCTGCCGCAGCCGCCTAAAAGAGAGGCGCTTACTGCTGTCACACATAATACTGTCAAAAATCTACGTCTCATTCTAAACCTCCAGCTTATCGAATGCGATCCGGAAAACCAACTTTTCTCTGAACCTTACGAAGCGTTTTTGTTGCATAATAATTTGCTTTTTCCGCATTTTCTTTGATAATGGAATCAATATACGCCTTATCTTTGGAAAGTCTTTCAAACTCGTCCTGAAGGGGTTTTAATACACTGATTACAACCTCTCCTACTGCAGGTTTTAACTCTCCATAGCCTTTGCCTTCAAATTCCTTTACAACTTCCGCAGGAGCTTTTCCTGTACATGCGCTGTAAATATCAATCAGATTCTTAATGCCCGGCTGTTCATCACAGTAACGGATACAGCCTTCTGAATCTGTTACTGCACGTTTACACTTACGCATGATTGTATCCGGGTCGTCCATAAGGTAAATACTTCCGTTTGGATTTTCATCGGATTTGGACATTTTTTTTGAAGGTTCCTGAAGACTCATAATCTTCGCCCCTACTTTTCCAATATAAGCTTCCGGAACCGTAAATACGTCCCCGTAAATATTATTGAAACGCTCTGCAATATTTCTTGTGAGCTCAAGATGCTGCATCTGGTCAATTCCCACAGGAACTACGTCCGCCTGGTACAGAAGAATATCTGCTGCCATAAGAACCGGGTATGTAAAAAGACCTGCATTAATGTTATCTGCATGTTTTGCAGACTTATCCTTAAACTGTGTCATGCGGTTTAACTCACCCATGTAAGTAAAGCAGTTTAAAATCCATGCAAGCTCCGCATGTCCGGAAACATGGGACTGATAATAAATACAGTTTTTCTTAGGATCAAGACCTGCCGCAATATAAAGAGTGAGAAGATTTCTCGCTCTTTTTCGAAGCTCTGCAGGATTCTGGCGCACTGTAATGGAGTGCATATCTACCACGCTGTAAAAGCATTCATATTCATCGCTTAAAGTAACCCAGTTTTTCAGCGCTCCCAGATAATTTCCAAGTGTAAGATTTCCTGTTGCCTGCATACCGCTGAACAAAACTTTTTTTCCGTCTATCATAATGTTTTCCTCCAAAGTTACCTTTATTTCTTAATAGTGTAACATTCCCCAAAGGTAAAGTCAATTCCCGGTACTTGTGTTATGCAGAATTGTCTGCTAAAATATGAGAAAAAACAGGAAAGGACTTCATATATTATGGAAAAAATTACAAGTTTCACTATTGACCACATAAAACTTCAGCCGGGTATTTACGTATCACGAAAAGATGCAGTAGGCGGAAGTGTCATCACCACTTTTGATATTCGTATGACTTCTCCTAATGAAGAGCCGGTTATGAATACAGCTGAACTCCATACCATTGAGCATCTGGCAGCTACTTATCTGCGCAATCATGAAGAGTTCGGCAGCAAAATGATCTACTGGGGACCAATGGGCTGCCGCACCGGGAATTATCTTCTTTTAAATGGAGATTACGAATCAAAAGATATTCTCCCTCTTATTATTGAAACCTTTGAATTTATTCGTGACTTCCAGGGTGAAGTTCCGGGAGCTTCTGCAAAGGATTGCGGAAATTATCTGGACATGAATCTTCCTATGGCAAAATATCTGGCAAAAAAATATCTGGAGGAAGTCCTTTACGATATAAAACCGGAACGGCTTGTATATCCGGAATAAAATATTCCTCCTATATGTGCTGCATCCGCACCAGAAACGCTGTCTTTCGGTGCGGATGTATATTTTATTTTCTGATATGCAAAAACAAAAGATTTGATATTTCCTCCAGAATTTGTGCTCTGTACGCCAACGCTCGAATCGCGAAGTCGCCGTCTTCCAACCTTGTAATTCCCCCTTCTGCTCCTTCCCTGGATTTCAAAAGTTCCTGTGCAAAATCAAAAAACTCTTCGCCCTGAGGCAATCGAGAAATAAAAAGATTTAGGATATGTGTATATCCCTCATACAACCCAATTTCCTTCATAGGCATTTCTGAAGGGACATATCTTGTATTATCTCTGTAAATAAGACGACCTTTTCGCCGGATTTCTGTCAGATTGTGATAAAATCTGTATGCAAAATTTTCTCCTCTGGCGCTTCGTCCGGAAGAAAGTATTTCACTCATAAAAAGAAGTGACGTTTCATTTTCCAGAGAAATTTCTGTTTTGTTTTTAAAGGCTGAGTCTCTAAATGGAATAACCGGCTGCGGATGAAAGAAAAAGATACCTCCTGCCTTTATATCTATCTTTGTCTGTCGTTCCGCATACCCTTCTTTCATCTGATGGATTTTGTCGTAAGACTGAGAACGAAATTCCACTTTCGCTCCCGTCCCAATTTGAAATTGCAGTTCCTGACAATCACCTTCCATAATGCCCGCAGATGCTGCCATCATCATAACTTCTATACTTCCGTCTTTTTTTTCAAAAGGCTGCATGATTTTATAAGGCGCTGTAAAACGGACATCTTTTAAAATAGTTTTCTCATCCTTAACTTCGGCAGTCAGAGAAAACTCTGATATTTTCCCAAATGCATTGGTCTGCATATTTTACATTCCTTCCAGTAATACATTTTCTTTCATCCAGTGGATTACCTGATCTACATTTTCATTTCCTCGTATATTTGTAAAAATAAAAGGTCTGTTTCCCCTCATCTTTCTGGAATCTCTTTCCATTACTTCAAGACTTGCACCTACATAAGGAGCCAGATCTGTTTTATTAATCACAAGAAGATCCGAGCGTGTAATTCCCGGTCCTCCTTTGCGCGGGATTTTGTCTCCCTCCGCCACATCAATTACAAATATTGTTGCATCTACTAACTCTGGTGAGAAAGTAGCAGACAGATTATCTCCGCCGCTTTCAATAAAAAGCAGTTCGATATCCGGAAATTTCCGTATCATTTCGTCTACTGCTTCCAAATTCATCGATGCATCTTCGCGGATTGCCGTATGCGGACATCCTCCTGTCTCAACTCCCGTAATTCTTTCCCTTGGCATAATACTGTTTTTTGCCAGAAATTCCGCGTCTTCTTTCGTGTATATGTCGTTCGTGATAACGCCTATACTGTATGTTCCGGCAAGTTGCCTTGTCAGAGCCTCTATCAATGCAGTTTTTCCTGATCCTACCGGACCTGCTACTCCTATTTTTACATAAGACATTTTCTGATTTCTCCTTTTCTATGACATATATAGCCGAGAATACAATTGTTCATGTTCAATACTGCGTACGTCAAATCCCGGCGCAGAAAGACACAACATGTCCTCTCCCGTCTCTTTTATCAGTTCCAAAATTTCCTCAAACAGAGGAACAAGTGAAAAAAGAATCTTCTGTCCTGACGACTGACTTAAGGGAATCGTTTTCACACAATTCGTTACAGCCGCCGATGCCTGCGCATACAAAAACGCTGCCAGCATTTCTTCCTCCGGGATTTCTCTGGCCGCACAGAAAACTCCATATGCACATGGATGGCAAATTGTTTTTCCGGTTCTTATAGATACATATTTTTCAAAGATTCCCTGTTTCCAGGAAGGATCCATACAAAACAGAGTTTTCACAAAACGACTTCCCAGTTTTCTTGATGCACAGCGAATCTCCTCCGGAATCCTGGATGCTTCCATAACGTCTTCTAATTCTTCTAATTTATAAATGTCTCCTTTTGTTGCCGCTTCATAAGAAAGTTTTACAGCAAGAAGATCCGTATACATAAAGCTGTATCTGAGTTTCATTCTCAAATACCTTTCTGCTGTTTTTTCATCGTGTACGATTCCTTTTTGTATATAAGTTTCAAGTCCGTAAGAATGAGAATAAGAACCTATAGGGAATAGAGAATCATTTATTTGCAAAATCAGAAATTCCTTTTTTGAAATTTTCATTCTCATATTTTCCTTTCTCAGTGATGATGATTATGAACTGACGCAGATATTTTTTTGTGAAAATTCAGCTGTCCCATAGCTCTTTCAGCAGATACCCCATGAAACTTTCGCAGCATCTGAAACATTGGTTCATTGTAAGGTGTTACAAAGGTATCTTTTTTTTCTCCCCAAAAAAGAGGTGCATGCCTGTTTCCGATTTCATAGCAAATTTTCGCCGTCATTTCCTCATGTTCCGGAAGAATCTGAATTTGGATGATTTCACAGGGAGGGGTATGGACCGCAATGACCCGATTTTCGTCCTGATAAATCACGTCCCCTTCCTGCAGTCCGCGTGTCAGCACCCAATCCCCCATACGAATACCTACGTCCCTTCCACAATCCGTCGTTTTTTTATGTATTTTTTTAAAAGCCTCATGCCATTCAATTTCTACATATTCTATTTGTTTCCCGAATGTTTCCAACTCTCCTAAAACACCTTCCAGTTTTTCACAGATCATTTTTTCTCCTCTCATTTTACCATTTATTAATCAACATCAGGACACCTGGAATCCAGGCTGTGACAACTCCCTCAAATATTTGAAGCGCCGGAACAAATTTTCCAAGCCTTTTATGGCAGATGTCTTCGACAAAAGAACTTCCCCAAAGAATTGCCCATAAATACCAGATTGCCGCCCATCTCCAATCTGGATTAATTCCAAGTTCCGCACTTCCAGTAATCCCTTCTATTGTGCCAAACACAACTGCATTGACTGCTACAAATGTGGAAAACCAGGCAAAGGGAACGGGATTTAATTTCCCAATCTTCATAAATGCAACAAAAAGATAAGTGAATCCAAATAAAAGCCCGGTTCCTGCAGCATAATAATTTCCGCAAACAAGGTTCACTCCGTTAATAAATATGGATAATCCTCCTGTCAGAATATTCATAACAGCCGCTGATTTCCCATCTACCTGATAGAAGGTACACATTCCATTGTTAATTAATACAATTCCCACGAACAATAAACACACACCTAACATTTTCTTTCCCTCCTGTGACGTTTTCTATTTGGAAAATGCCGCAAAAAGCGGCATTCCCACGCTTAAAACAAGCTGTAAATCTGTGTGAGCGGAAGTTTTTTTGCGGGTTTTGACACAATCTTTTCCCCATTTACCCGCACTTCATAAGTCTCCGGATTTACAGTAATATCCGGTGTTTTATCATTAAACTTCATGTCTTTCTTTGTAATGTTCCTACATCCACAAACAGGAACAACCTTTTTTTTGAGTCCATACTTACCTGCTATATCTGCTTTCATGGCCGCTTTTGATACAAATGTAAGGCAGGTTTCAAATTTTGCCTTTCCATGCGCAGCGAACATCGGTCTGTACATAACAGGCTCACATGTAGGAATGGAAGCATTTGCATCTCCCATTTTAGAAGCTATGATCATGCCCCCTTTAATCACCATATCCGGCTTGCTTCCAAAAAATGCGGGATTCCAAAGAACAAGATCTGCAATTTTTCCTTTTTCCAAAGAACCGACATACTCGGAAACACCATGTGTGACCGCCGGATTAATTGTATATTTTGAGATGTATCTCTTTACACGAAAATTATCGTTTCCGTGTCCTTCATCCTCCGGAAGCGGACCTCTTTCGTCTTTCATTTTCGAAGCAGTCTGCCAGGTACGTGTAATAACTTCTCCAACACGTCCCATAGCCTGGGAATCTGAACTCATCATGGAAAATACCCCCATATCATGAAGCACATCCTCTGCTGCTATTGTCTCCGGGCGAATACGTGAATCAGCAAATGCTACGTCCTCCGGAATTCGTTTATCCAGGTGGTGACAAACCATTAACATATCTAAATGCTCGTCCAGTGTATTTACCGTGTATGGCATCGTCGGATTAGTGGAAGAAGGAAGTACATTTAAAGCAGCTGCCGCACAGATAATATCCGGTGCATGACCTCCGCCGGCACCTTCTGTATGATAAGTGTGAATCGTTCTGCCGGCAATAGCCTCCAGGGTATCTTCCACACAGCCTCCCTCATTTAATGTATCGGTATGAATTGCCACCTGCACATCATAATCGTCTGCCGCGTTCAGACAGTGATGAATTACTGCCGGTGTAGCACCCCAGTCTTCATGGATTTTAAGCCCCATAGCTCCAGCTTCAATCTGTTCTGCGAGAGCCTTTTCATCAGAACAGTTTCCTTTTCCTAAAAATCCTAAATTCATAGGGTATTCCTCTGCCGCCTGAAGCATTTTTTGCATATTCCAGGGACCAGGCGTACATGTTGTGGCATTTGTTCCGTCCGCCGGTCCTGTTCCTCCTCCAATCATACTGGTAATGCCGCTGTATAAAGCGCACTCTATCTGCTGAGGAGAAATAAAATGAATATGCGTATCCAGTCCTCCTGCCGTGAGGATAAGTCCCTCTCCCGCCAGAGCTTCTGTAGACGCTCCCACTGTCATTCCTGGTGTTACGCCATCCATCACAGAGGGATTTCCGGCTTTTCCAATACCTGCTATCACACCATTCTTAATTCCGACATCTGCTTTGTAAATTCCCGTATAATCTACGATCAAAGCATTTGTGATAACTAAATCCAGATCTCCGTCCGCACTTGTCGTCGTAACAGACTGTCCCATCCCATCACGAAGCGTTTTTCCACCGCCAAATTTACATTCCTCTCCGTATATTGTAAAATCCTTTTCCACCTCAATAATGAGGTTCGTATCTGCAAGACGCACCTTGTCGCCTGTTGTAGGACCGTACATCATTGCATATTTTTCTCCGCTGATTTTCACACTCATGTGCATTCCTCCTATTTGATGAAGCCTTTTTGTTTCGCCATATTCAAGGCTGCTGCTTTTGTGGACTCTGAGACTCTGGCACAAGTTAAATCGTTAAACCCGAAAACCCTTCGGCTTCCTCCCATAGCAGTCAGTGCTGCCTCCTTTTCCTCCCCCGGTTCAAATCGTACTGAAGTTCCTGATGGAATATCAAGATGGAATCCATATGCTTTTTCTCTGTCAAAAACAAGGCAGCGATTCACTTCAAAAAAGTGATAATGAGAACCTACCTGCACAGGTCGATCTCCTATGTTTTTCACAAGAATTTTTCGACACTCTTTTCCTTCATTTAAAATAATTTCCCTGTCTACAGGTATAATTTCACCTATTTTCATAATGATCCTCCTATTGAATCGGATTATGTACAGTCACAAGTTTCGTTCCGTCTGGAAAAGTTGCTTCAACCTGTACTTCATGAATCATATCAGCAACTCCTTCCATCACATCTTCTTTTGCAAGGATTTTCGTTCCCAGGCTCATAAGCTCTGTCACTTCTTTTCCGTCTCTTGCCATTTCCAGCAATTCTGAGCTGATATAAGCTACTGCTTCCGGATAATTCAGCTTCAACCCTCTTTCCCGCCTTTCTTTTGCGAGATTTCCGGCAAAATGGAGCAATAGCTTTTCCTGCTCTTTCGGTGTCATTCTCATCGTTTTTTCCTCCTTTTGAATGCAAAAAAAGGCACTTCGCCTGTTTTTCAACAGACAAAGCGCCTTTGCTTTATCATTCTTATTTTAATTTCAGGGGTAATTATAATACAATACTCTACATATGTCAATAGCATTTTTTACTGTGCAGCAGCACCACCTGATGTTGCAACCGCACCCTCTGCTGCCGGAGCAGCCGCTCCATCTGCTGTCTGTTCAGCGCCTGTCTGTGCGCCTGTGTCCGCTGCTACAGCCGTTACATAATCACCGGATGCGTAGCATACTGTTCCGTTATAGTCTACACGGATCCATCCGTTTTCACATACACCTGTGCTGTTTAACTGTACGCCCGCCTCCACGCTTCCTACCATTTCTGCGTCTGCGCTTGCATCTGCACGAAGATTCACTGCTGCGGTAGTCTGATATGTTCCGTTTTTCACTTCCACCTTTGTTCCTCCCGGTGTCTGTTCAATCACAGGCGCCGGTGTCGGAGTTGCCTCCGGCGTTGGTGTTACCTCCGGTGTTGGAGTAGGCTCCGGTGTCGGGGTTGCCTTTATTACAGTTACAACTGCATCTGTCCCTTCTGTAAAGCCACATCCCGGAATACATAACATGATTCCGAGAAGCATCACGAGAAGTCCTGTTTTTTTCATTTTGGTTCCTCCTTTAAAACATACTGTCTGATTCCGGAACGCTTCTGCATCCCTGCTGTAAACAAAACTATATGTATTTTTCTCTCTCGTCTCTTCAACAATATACATGATTCTTACAAATTATGCAAGCCATAATATTAAAACCGGAAATCTCTTTTCCCATTTTCTATCTCTTTAAGATTTCGAATGCAGATTTCCCTTGTCTTGTCCCGCTCAATATTGGCAAGCTCTTTTTCAATCAGTTTTATGCCTCTTTCCTTCGTTTCCTCGGAAGCATAATCTTCCAAATACTCTTTTAACGTCATCAATGCATTGGGGTGACAGCAGTTTGCAATCTGTCCCGTTTTTACAAGAGACATAAATCGATCCCCTGTCCTTCCTTCTCTATAACAGGCTGTACAGAAGCTCGGAATATAACCCAGCTTCAAAAGCCAGTTTACTACCTCGTCCAGAGTACGCTTGTCGCTCACATCAAACTGAGAAGAATTTTCTTCTTCTTTTTCTTCCTCCGCATATCCGCCCACAGAAGTACGGGAACCGCCGCTTATCTGAGAAATACCAAGATCAAGTACCTTTTCTCTGCAGGACACAGATTCTCTTGTGGAAATAATCATTCCTGTATACGGAACCGCAATACGGATAACGGCCACAATCTTCTGGAAAATCTCATCTGGAACAGCATTGGAAAAATCAGCCGTATCAATATCATCTGCCGGACAGATTCTTGGAACACTTATAGTATGAGGACCAACTCCAAATCTTGCCTCAAGATGCTCTGCGTGCATTAGAAGCCCTACAAAATCATATCTATATGTTTCAAGTCCAAAAAGCACGCCGCAGCCTACATCATCAATTCCGCCTTCCATTGCACGATCCATCGCCTCGGTGTGATAAGCGTAATCACTTTTGGGACCAGTTGGATGAAGTGCTTCATAACTTTCCTTATTGTATGTTTCCTGAAATAAAATATAAGTACCGATTCCCGCTTCCTTTAATTTTCTGTAATTCTCCACAGAAGTTGCAGCAATATTTACATTCACACGACGAATGGCTCCGTTTTTGTGCTTAATGCCATAAATGGTTTTGATACTTTCCAGAACATATTCAATAGGATTGTTTTTGGGATCCTCTCCTGTCTCAAGGGCAAGCCGCTTATGCCCCATATCCTGAAGCGCGATTACCTCGCGGCGGATTTCTTCCTGTGTTAATTTTTTTCTGCGGATATGTTTATTTTTCGCATGATACGGGCAGTATACACAGCCGTTGATACAATAATTGGAAAGATAAAGTGGTGCAAACATCACAATGCGGTTTCCGTAAAATTTCTTTTTGATTTCCTTTGCTGCCGCATACATTTTGTCCACAAGTTCCGGATCCTCACATGCAAGAAGAAGCGCTGCCTCCCTGTGGGTAAGCCCCTTACAGTCTCGGGCCCGCTCAATCAATGCTTCCACTGCCTCTTTATTATTTTTATTTTCTTCTGCCCAGGCAATGGTATCAAGAATCTCCTGATGGTTTATAAACTCCTCTGCTTTTGCCGAATGTACATTATACATAATTCCGTCTTCCTTTCCTGTCATAAATTTTCAAATAAAACCTCCACATTTCCGCCGCATATCATACCCAGATTTTCAAGGTCTGCGCCCTCCTTCTGTGAAAGGTTATATGCTATCGTTTCCGGTTTTTCCATCTTTGTTTCATTTCTTTTTTCTGCGTGGCGAAGAGCCTGAAATTCCACGCTTCCCCCTCCAATGGTTCCATATGCATTTCCTTCTCTGTCAAGAAATATTTTACTGCCCACTCCTCTTGGAGACGAGCCGCTTTTCCTAACTATCGTAAGCATTGTGCCGTGCTTCCCTTCTGACACTTCCTTTTCTATCTTTTCGTCATTAAAAGCTCTTTTAAACCGGTTTTTTATCTGCACAATTTCCGCCATAATACTCACTGCAATTTCCTCAGGCGTCTCACCCCCGATGGGCAAACCAATTGGTGCATGAATGGAATTCAACACTTTTCCTTCAAATCCCTCTGAAAGAAGCATTTCTTTTGTAAGTTTTACCTTTGTTCTGCTTCCAATCATACCAAAATACGTGTAAGGACGCTTTAAAATCTGCCGTGCGCAGAGGGTGTCTCCCTGATGCCCTCTTGTGACTACCACATAATAAGCATTTTCATAAACCGGTATCTTTTCTCCAAACTCATCAAAACTTCCCAAAATACGCTCGTCGGCATCAGGAAATCTCTCTTTCGTAAGAAATTCTTCCCTGTCGTCCATGACGGTTACATGAAATCCCAGCATTTTTGCCATGTGTGCCACAGGACAGGAAACATGTCCGCCCCCCAGAATTACAATATGCGGATTCTTTTCCAGAATTTCCACAAAAATACGACCTTTCTCTGTGTCAAGAATTTTTGTTTCTTCTATTTTTTCTATTTCTTTCAGATATGGATACCAGAAATCACCTGCTCTGTGGTGTTCCGTCATGAACTCTCCTTTATAAATTCCATCTAAAAATATAGCTCGTTTTACCCTGCCCTGTTTATTAAGCAGTTCATAAAGTTCCCTGTACATACAACCCCTCCGTTTCTTTCTTTAGAATACCAAGATTTTTAGAAAATTTCAACAAAACATTGAGGTTTTTCTTGGCTTATATTATAATGTTTGTATTATTTGACACGAAGGAGAAGATTATGAATTCTGCACTTTATGAGAATTATTTAAGTATACTGAAACACGAGTTGGTTCCGGCTCTTGGCTGTACCGAACCAATCGCCATTGCCTATGCCTCTGCAAAAGCTGTTCAGGCATTGGGCGAATTTCCCCAGTCCATTGAAATGCACTGCAGTGGAAACATCATCAAAAATGTAAAAGGAGTAACTGTACCGAATTCCGGCGGAATGAAGGGAATTGATGTAGCAGCTATTCTCGGTGCTGTAGGAGGAAATCCAGACCAGGCGCTTGAAGTTTTAAAAAATGTAACCCAAAAAGATATTGACCGCACAAAAGAACTTCTGGAGCAAAAAATCTGCTCCTGTTCTCTGGAAGAAAACGTTGCAAATCTTTATATCCGTGCCCGGGTATTAAAGGGAGAGCATTTCGCAGAAGTTACAATTGTAAATCATCATACTAATATTACCAAAATTGAAAAAGACGGAAACATTCTTCTGGAAAATCCGGTAAAGGAAGAAGAAGCATCTCCTGAAATTGATAAATCCAAACTTACCGTAAAGGATATTCTTGATTTTGCAGACCAGGTAAAAATTTCCGATGTGGAAGAAGTTCTGGAACGTCAGATACAGATGAACTCTGCCATCTCCCAGGAAGGTCTTGATAATAATTACGGTGCTCAGATTGGAAAAACTTTGATGCACACGTGGGGAAAAGGTGTCATTACCCGCGCCTGCGCCAGAGCCGCTGCAGGAAGCGACGCACGTATGGGCGGCTGTTCCATGCCGGTTGTCATAAACTCCGGAAGCGGAAACCAGGGAATTACTGTTTCTCTCCCGCTTGTTGTCTATGCGGAGGAATGGGATATTTCCAGACCCAAACTTTACCGCTCTCTTGTGGTCAGCAATTTAATTGCGATTCACCAGAAGTATTACATAGGAAGCCTGTCCGCATACTGCGGTGCAGTAAGTGCCGCCTGCGGTGCAGGAGCCGGCATTACCTATATGTACGGCGGTAATTACGAGCAGGTATCTTTAACTATTATCAATACACTCGGAAATGTGGGCGGAATTGTATGTGACGGAGCAAAGCCTTCCTGTGCTGCCAAAATCGCTTCATCTGTAGATGCTGCCCTCATGGCTTTTCATTTAAGTATACAAAATAAAAGCTTCCTTCCCGGAGAAGGAATTATAAAAGGAGATGTAGAAGAAACTATCAAAAGTATGGGATATATCGGCCGTGTAGGAATGCGTGAGACAGATACAGAAATTTTAAATATTATGATAGACAAAGCAGATGTAAACAGGGAATGCTAGAAAATATCGCAAATAAAACAAAATATATTTTTACGGCTTTTTGCTGTATTCATATAAAATAAAGATTATAAAAGGAGGAACTCATTATGGCATTCGGTATGAAAAATATTTTACAGGGCGGGCTCTCTGCTAATTACAGTGAAGCTCCTCTCGAAGAACTTGAAAAAGAATATGGTATGTATCTGATGGACAACGAAAAAATCACAATGGGCTTTAAACTTGTAAGAGATTCGCTCATCTTCACTGATAAGCGCATTATTTTTACAGATAAGCAAGGGGCTACCGGTACAAAAATGAGCGTTGAATCCATTAATCTTAATTCTATTATTGATGTTAAAATGGAAACTTCCGGATTCGGATTTGATGATAGCGAAATTACATTTACCTATATAACTTCCCCTTATTTTAAAAGCAATAATGTAACCTGTGCATCTCATAAACTGGAATTCCCGAAAAAGTTTAATGTTCAGCCATTATACAAACTTCTTCTGGAACTTGCCTATAAAAATCATGAACATTTAAACGGATAATTTAATCAACTCCTGCTTTAAACAGAAATCACACCTATAACAAACAAAGCCTATGACTAAGAAATCAATCTTCGTCATAGGCTTTTTATCATAAGTAATTTGTGTATTATCTTATAAAATTCAAAAGAATTTCAGAAAATTTACACCTGAGACAATTCTTAAAAATACAGGATTTCTTAGAATTTGCCTTCTTTTGCAGCTTCCTCAAGGGAAACTGCAACAGCAACAGTCATACCAACCATCGGGTTGTTACCTGCACCGATAAGACCCATCATCTCTACGTGAGCCGGTACAGAAGAAGAACCTGCAAACTGCGCGTCAGAGTGCATACGTCCTAATGTATCTGTCATACCATAGGAAGCAGGACCTGCTGCCATGTTGTCTGGATGAAGTGTACGTCCTGTACCACCGCCAGATGCAACAGAGAAGTATTTCTTGCCTTTTTCGATACATTCTTTTTTGTATGTTCCTGCTACTGGATGCTGGAAACGTGTCGGGTTGGTAGAGTTACCTGTAATGGAAACGTCAACTCCCTCTTTCCACATAATTGCAACACCTTCCGGAACGCTGTTTGCGCCGTAGCAGTTTACTTTTGCACGAAGTCCTTCAGAGTAGGATTTGCGGAATACTTCTTTTACTTCGTTTGTATATGGATCATACTCTGTCTCAACGTATGTAAATCCGTTGATTCTTGCGATGATCTGAGCAGCGTCTTTTCCAAGACCGTTCAGGATAACACGAAGTGGTTTCTGACGAACTTTGTTTGCTTTCTCAGCGATACCGATAGCACCCTCTGCTGCTGCGAAGGACTCATGACCTGCAAGGAATGCAAAACATTCTGTCTCTTCCTCAAGAAGCATTTTTCCGAGGTTACCATGTCCAAGACCTACTTTACGTGTGTCTGCTACAGAACCTGGGATACAGAAAGCCTGAAGACCTTCACCGATTGCTGCAGCTGCATCTGCTGCTCTCTTGCAGCCTTTTTTAATTGCGATTGCAGCACCTACAATGTAAGCCCAGCAAGCGTTTTCAAAACAGATTGGCTGAATGCCTTTAATCTGGTCGTATACATTTAAGCCTGCATCTTTTGTGATTTTCTCTGCTTCTTCAAGGGAAGCAATGCCATAACTATTTAAAACAGAATTGATTTTGTCAATTCGTCTCTCGTATGATTCAAATAAAGCCATTTCCCGTTACCTCCTCATCAAATTATTCTTTTCTCGGGTCAATAATCTTAACAGCATCAGCTACACGGCCATACTGACCTTTTGCTTTTTCCCATGCAGTGTTCGGGTCATCGCCTTTTTTGATGAAGTCGGTCATTTTGCCAAGGCTTACGAACTGGTAACCAATAATTTCGTCATCTGCGTCAAGCGCAATACCTGTTACATAGCCTTCTGCCATTTCCAGGTAACGAGGTCCTTTTTTCAGAGTTCCGTACATAGTACCAACCTGGGAACGAAGTCCTTTACCAAGGTCTTCAAGGCCAGCACCTACCGGAAGTCCATCCTCAGAGAATGCAGACTGTGTACGTCCGTAAACGATCTGAAGGAAAAGCTCTCTCATTGCAGTATTGATTGCATCACAAACAAGGTCTGTGTTCAGTGCCTCCATTACAGTCAGTCCCGGAAGAATCTCAGAAGCCATAGCTGCGGAATGTGTCATACCGGAACATCCGATTGTCTCAACCAGTGCCTCCTGGATGATACCCTCTTTTACGTTCAGAGTCAGCTTACATGCACCCTGCTGTGGAGCACACCAGCCAACACCGTGTGTAAGACCGGAAATATCTTTGACTTCTTTTGCCTGTACCCATTTCGCTTCTTCTGGAATTGGAGCAGCGCCATGATGAACGCCCTGTGCAACTGGGCACATTTCTTCTACTTCGCGTGAATAAATCATTTTAAAACTCCTTTCAAGTATAGATTGACTTATAATGTTGTTAAAATGAACCTAACAACCTATGTTTATTTTCTCACAAAATTCACCGTTCGTCTAGTCATATTTTGCAAAAACAAGAAAAAAACTGCAGATATTTTTCCTTTTATGGAAATCTGCGGCATCCTGTGATAGAATACATCTATATTTTTGTTAAAAGGAGAATTTTATGTCCAATCATACACCTGATTCTTTTCTTCCGGAAAAATGCCGTATTTTAAGCGGCAGCGCCTTAAAAATGATCGCTATGATGACGATGCTTATCGACCACACGGGAATGGCCATTCTAAGCCAGCTCCCAGAGGCACAGATTCCGCTTTTTTCTTTTCTGGGAAATCCCGTTTCCCTTTACCGGCTTTCCAGAGATATTGGCAGAGTAGCCTTCCCTATCTTCTGCTTTTTGCTGGCAGAAGGATTTCTGCACACAAAAAATCGTTTCCGCTATGGAAGAAATTTACTTTTGTTTGCGATACTTTCTGAGTTACCCTGGAATTATATTCACACAAACACATTATTCTACGAAAAACAAAATGTGTTTTTTACACTATTCATCGGGTATCTTGGTTTTTGCGCAATAGAATATTTTCGGGAAAAACAGACGCTTCAGCTTTTCTCTATTTTGGGGCTTTTGGGAATTTCCTTTTTCTTTCAGGCAGATTATGGCTGGAAAGGTTTCATATTCCTTCTGATTATGTACACGCTTCATAAAGAAAGAACAGCCCAGGCAATTATCGGGAGCTGCTGGCTTTCTTACGAATGGAAAGCCTGCTTCGCCTTCCTTTCCATTAATATGTATAACGGAAAAAGAGGTTTTATAAAAGGAAAAGGAGCAAAATACTTTTTTTACGCATTTTACCCCTTACATCTTACTTTGTTAATTTTTATACGGCAGTATCTATTCTAAGATACAAATTACCAGAGTGTAATTTTTTACTGTTTCCTGATAACTTCTTCTCTGCTCTTATATATACTGTCTGCGGGAACGCAGCCGCGGACAGAAGAGAGCGGATAAATATTCGTATTTCTTCCAATTACTGTTCCCGGATTTAAAACAGATCCGCATCCTACCTCTACATTATCGCCAAGCATTGCACCGAATTTCTTAAGGCCTGTCTCCACTTTTTCTTCCCCGTCTTTTACAACAACCAGTTTTTTGTCTGATTTTACATTGGAACAAATAGAGCCCGCGCCCATATGAGATTTATATCCAAGGACAGCATCTCCCACATAATTATAATGAGGAACCTGCACCTTATTAAAAAGAACGGCGTTTTTAAGCTCTGTGGAATTGCCTACTACTGCTCCCTCTCCGATAATTGCTTTTCCTCTGATAAAAGCACAGTGACGGATTTCTGCATCTTTTCCAATAATAACCGGTCCGTTAATGCAGGCTGTAGGCGCAACCTTTGCTGTTTTTGCAATCCAGATGTCTCCTTCTCTGTATTCATACTCCTCCGGATTCAGGGTATTTCCAAGCTTTACAATAAAATCTCCGATTTCCGGAAGCACTTCCCACGGATATGTTTTTCCCTCAAACAATTCCGCCGCTATTGTCTCTTTCAAGTCCAGAAGTTTCTCAATAGTATAATCTTTCATCATTTCTTTTTTCCTCCTCGTTTTGAATCTGCTGCATTCCCCGGATAATTAGAGGCTGCAGCATCAAAAAACTGGCGCAGAGCATACTGATAATTACTTTCCTCTACCTGTCGTGTGCGAAGTCTCACAAAGCGCTCCAGTTTATCCATATATTCCTGCTCTGTAATACTTCCCTCCGCCACATAATTCAGTCCTTTTTCCCAGCTCGCTGTAAGCTCCGGATTTAAAAGCTGGCGGATAGAGCAATTTACCACATCAAAAATCATTTCTCCCAGTAGCGTAGGCGTAATCATCTGTGTTTTTTTGTTAAGAGAAAGATATTTAATATGAAACAGTTTTTTCAAAATCTCCGCTCTTGTAGCACTGGTGCCGATTCCCGCGCCTTTTATCTGAGCGCGCAGCTCTTCGTCTTCTATAAGCTGTCCTGCATTTTCCATTGCCAGGATCATGGAACCGGAATTATACCGTTTGGGAGGAGAAGTTTCTCCTTCTTTTATGCTCAAACCATCCACTTGCAGTATATCATTTTTTTTCAGTCTCTGCAACGCTTCCAGAAGGGCAGTATCACAGGAAGTCTCCTGCTCCTCCCCTGCTCCTTTTTCTCCGTCGGAAGCCTTTTTCCCTGCAAAGGAATTTGTTGCAACAGAAAGATACCCTTCCTCCAGAAGAACGCGGAAAGAGGAAAAAAATCTCTCATTTTGCATATTTGTTACAAGATTTACTTTTTGATAAACAGCCGGCGGATAAAAAATGCAGAGAAAGCGTCTCACAATTGTCTCATATACTCTCTGAGAAAGAAGCGAAAGCCCGTTTAGCGCCCCGAGTCCCTGTCCTGTTGGAATAATAGCATAGTGATCTGTAATCTGTTTATCATTCACATACCGGGTCTTTGCAATATTTTTGTAAGTTCCTGATTCCAGAATGCGCGCAGCCACTTCTCCTGCCTGAGGGTAATTTCGAAGCCCGGAAATATTTTTATATATTTCTTTCGCAACGGCTGTTGACAGCACATGGGCATCTGTTCTTGGATACGTTACCAGTTTTTTCTCATAAAGCTCCTGCACTACCCGGAGAGTTTCATCAGGACTTATTTTAAAGAGCTTTGCACATACATTCTGAAGCTCTGCAAGATTAAAAAGAAGCGGCGGATTTTTATTTTCTTTCTTCCGTTCTATCTTTTCCACTGTACATAAAAGAGGAGACGTTTGTTTTAACAGAGAAACAAGAGTTTCTGCGTCTTCTTTTTTCTTAAAACCATTTTCCTTATATAAAAGAGGAGACTGAAAATACCGGCTTCCCTCCACAGCTTTCCACTCACCCTCAAACTGTTTTCCTTCCAGTGTGATTCCGCCAAGTACCCTGTAAAAAGGTGTTTTTACAAAAGAGCGAATTTCCCTCTCTCTTCTTACCACCATGCCGAGAACGCAGGTCATAACTCTTCCGACAGAAATTGCCTGATATTTTGTTCCAAGATAAGAAGACACACTGTTTCCATACCGTAATGTCAATACACGCGAAAAATTAATTCCCATAAGATAGTCTTCTTTTGCGCGAAGATATGCGGAAGAAGCAAGATTGTTATAAACAGAAAGATCTTTTGCCTCCCGTATTCCTCTTAAAATTTCTTCCTCTGTCTGGGAATCAATCCATACACGTTTCTGTTTTTTATTTTTTACACCTGCCATCTGCGCCACAAGACGGTAAATATATTCTCCCTCGCGCCCGGAGTCTGTGCACACATAGATAGTCTCTATATCTGCTCTGTTTAACAGTTCTTTCACGATTTTAAACTGTTTGCTCACTCCCGGAATCACTTCATACTTAAATTCGCACGGTAAAAAAGGCAGGGTATCAAAACTCCACCTTTTATATTTCATATCATATTTTTCCGGATAGCTCATAGTGACCAGATGCCCCACACACCAGGTCACCACAGAATCTTCCGATTCCAGATAGCCATCCCGTCTTTGTCCGTTTATTTTAAGAGCTTTTGCAAACTCCTGTGCCACACTCGGCTTTTCTGCTATGTATAAAGCTTTTGCCATTATTTATCTGCACTCATCTTTCTAAGGGGCCATGCCAGTAAAACAGCGCCTCCTATCATATTTCCCAGTGTTACGATCAGCATACTCTTTGCCATTGCTCCCAGAGATAATCCCGGCACCAGACAAAATGCTACTGTAAAAATTCCCATATTTGCAATACAGTGTTCGAAACCACTTACAACAAATCCTGATATGCACATTACAATCATCAGAAATCTTCCTGCTTCGCTCTTTAATTTCATTCCGCAAAGAACACCAAGGCATACAAAGAAGTTACAGAGCACTGCACGGAAAAACATTTCTCCCATCGGGATAGAAAGTTTGTTGTTTATAAATCCCGCAAAATAATCTGCTGTTCCAGATGCACCTGCTCCCACAAAAATCAGAGCCAGGATCAGGCATCCGACAAAGTTTCCGATATAGCTTATGAGCCATACCTTACCAGCTTCACCCCAGGTTACTTTCCTGTCGTATGCGCCAAAAGCCATAACCATATTATTTCCGGTAAACAGTTCTCCTCCTACAAAGGAAATTAAAAGCACTGCAATGGCAAACACGATCGCCCCCAGAAATTTCCCCCACTCCGGCATGGTTTTGGAAAATACGCTGCCTACTACGTTGCTGAAAATCATGGCAACCACAATAAAGAAGCCCGCCATAACCGCTCGCACAAAGTACTTGAAAAAGTCCTGATTCAACAATGAAATTTTCCCTTTTGCAGCATTTGATATTTTTTCAACATCTTCGTAGTTCATACAAACACCTCCACTTGTTTTGTTGTGAACATTATAGCACTTTGACATTCTTTTCACAATACTCTGGTAAAGAAAAAATATTTTTGTGCAATATTCACAAAATTTACCCTATCTTTTTCTTCCGCAACCTTGAATTGAAAATTTATTTTTCTTCTGTTATAATGATAGCGGTTTGGGTGTCGTTGGGTAACTGGTGTGCCCCCTGGTCTTCAAAACCTGTGCTGGACGTGAAAAAGCGCCCCGGGTGAGTTCGATTCTCACAGGCACCCGCCAGACAATAACGCTTCTTTCAACATTTCTATAAGCATTTCCTTTTCCTCAGAAAAAATCGTTCTCATATGCAGCAGCACCTCTTCTTTCTTGACCTGAGAAATCACAGGATTTTTCTGCTGTCGCAGACGTGCAGCAAACGCTCCCGCGCTTTCTTTTTCCGGTTTTACAGAAAGAGAAACATCTGAAAGCGTCTCTCCCGGAAGAGAACCGCCCCCTACCATAGCAATATCTTCCCGAACCTGGATTTTCCCTTCAAATCCGTCTTTCAAAAGCGCAGCCTTTATTTCTTCCGCCTGACTTTTCAACTCTTCTGTCTGTCTCCTGAGCATATTCAGCACAGGAATATTTTCCCACACCGTCTCTTCCTTAAGATATTCCCGAAAAGTTGCCTCCAGAACAGCCGTTGTACATTTATCCAAACGCAGCGCCCGCATCATGGGGTGATTTTCTATTATTTCTATATACTTCTTTTTTCCTGTGATAATTCCCGCCTGCGGCCCTCCCAGAAGCTTATCACCTGAAAAACATACAATATCTGCACCTTTTTTTAACATTTCCTGTACTGTAGGTTCATGAGAAAGGCCAAGTTTTTCAAGATTAACAAGAACTCCGCTGCCCAAATCCACAATTACGGGAACGTGATATTCTTTTCCTGCTTCCACAAGCTCTTCCACAGATGGTGATTCTGTAAAACCGATTATTTTATAGTTGCTTGTATGAACTTTTAGAAAAGCCCCTGTATTTTCTGTTACTGCTTTTCTGTAATCATCTATTCTTGTTCTGTTTGTGCAGCCTGCTTCACGAAGAACAGAACCACTTTCTTCCATCACTTCCGGTATACGGAAATGTCCTCCTATTTCCACAAGCTCCCCTCTTGAGATTATGACCTCCCTGTTTCTTGCCAGAGCAGAAAGGATAAGAGTAACTGCAGCCGCATTATTATTGACAGCAACAGAAGCCTCTGCCCCTGTCACCTGGCAGATTAATTTCTGATAGTGATTCTGCCTTTTTCCTCTTTTCCCTTCTTCCAATTCATATTCCAGATTACCATACCCTGCCATTGCCTGATATGCTGCCTCCATCTGCCTGCGTCCAAGAGGTGCACGCCCAAGATTCGTATGAAGAAGAATACCTGTGGCATTGATCACTCTCCGGAAAGAAGCTCGGTTCTCTTTTTCTATCCGTATGTGGATTTGATGCCTCAATTCCATGAGAAGAGTTTCTCCCTCTTCCCGGTTTTTGCAGTTTAAAATTTCTTTTCGGACCCTTTTTACTTCTTCCCGGATAACAGCAATCACACTCTGTCTCCCGTACTGAAGACAGAGTGTGACTGTATCCGGTTCCTGTAAAAGAGTATCCACACCGGGAATCCGGCGTAACATATCTTTTTTTTCCATATTATCCCATCATTTTATCTGTATATTAAAAACCTGTCTTTTTTTGTTATTGCCTCTCCCACTGCAGCACAGGGAAGAGAAAGGGCTTTCATTTTCTCTATCAGACTTTCTGCTTCTTCCCTTTTTACAGAAAGAAGAAGTCCTCCTGAAGTCTGGGGATCATAAAACAGATCTTCCAGCCAGAGTTCTGACACTTTGCTGTCCACATCATTTTCCAGATATTCCCGGTTTCTGTATGCGCCTGCAGGAATCAGCCCCATTTGCGCATACTCTTTCGCTCCCTTTAAAACAGGAAGTTTTTCTCCGTAAATCACAAAAGAACAACCGCTTCCCTTCGCCATTTCCATAGCATGCCCGGAAAGCCCAAAGCCAGTTATATCTGTACAGCTGTGAATAGAAAATTCTGCCGCTGCATCCCTTGCGTACTTATTTAAAAATGCCATACTTTTTGCAGCAAAGTCCGCCTCTTCTTCCGAGGCTATCTCCCCTTTGATTGCAGTGGAAAGTATTCCTGTTCCAAGTGCTTTCGTAAGAATCAGAATATCTCCAGGCTGTGCTCCACAGTTTTTCCACATCTTTTCCGGATTTACAAAGCCGGTTACGCAAAGTCCGTATTTTGGCACATCATCAGATATGGTATGTCCTCCTGCAAGAAGCGCACCTGCCTCCTTTATTTTATCTGCACCACCCTTTAAGATTTCTCCTAAGATTTCTATGTCAAGACAATCCGGAAAGGCCGCTATATTTAAGGCGAGACGCGGTTCTCCTCCCATTGCGTACACATCGCTTAAAGAATTGGCAGCAGCAATCTGTCCAAATAGGTATGGCTCATCCACAACAGGAGTAAAAAAATCCACTGTCTGAATCATTGCCATCTTCTCATTAATTTTGTATACAGCAGCATCATCTGATGTTTCTGTCCCCACTAAAAGCATGGGGTCACTAAATTTTGGCAGCTTACCCAAAACTTGGGCAAGGGTCTTTGGACCTTTTTTGGCCGCTCAGCCGGATGTTGTTGCCATCTGTGTAAGACGTATCTTATTTTCAGCCATTTCCTCACCTCCTGCTCATTTTTCTGCTGGATTTTGTAAAATCCTTCCGTTTTCTGTGTTTCTTGTAAAACCTTCTCTGTCAAACTGTTCAAGAATTGCAATTGCTACTTTTCTGGAACAGTTCAGGTAATCTCTGTATTTTCCTGTCTGTATTGCCTCTTCTTTCCCACACATTTCCAGAAATGTCCTCTCCGCCTTTTCATAATATTCCCTGTGTATACAATATTGCCTGTCAAGGCGAATAAGAATCTTTTGATTTAAAAGAGAGAAAAAAATCTTCCGGAATTTTTCAGGTTTTTTCTGTTCTTTTATATAAAGTTCTGTAGAAGGAAGAGAAAAGCCCGCATCCAGATAATACTTCCGGATTTCCTGGGAAATTTTACCGTCCTCCTCTTTCAGCACTACATAAAAATCTTTTCTGCTGACGAACCCGTCCTTTTCCTTAATTACTTTTCTACCTTTTAAAACAGAAAGAATATCATCTGCAATCCGGCTGTTTTTCACGCCAAGTCTGCTTCTCACTTCCTCCAGAGCCATACCTTCTTTCAAAGGATATGTTTTATGAAACTCCTCCAGAAATCTTTCTGCCTTTCTCTTATAAAATTCCATTTCTTCTTTGTGAATATACAAAGCTTTCTCAAGGTGTACAAGACACTCCGTCTTTGTAAGATGTTCTGCGGCTCTTTCTATTTTTGCTCTGTCAAGCGCGCTTCTTTTTGAAATCTCCTCAAGAGACAAAAACTCTCCCCAGTGCTCACGAACGGAAATCTCAAGCATCTCCTCCAACGTACCCTGCTCTTTGATTCTGCAGGATTTTACGATTCTCTCATCATACCGCCTGTGTTTTTTTGGCGCACAGTCAAGAACAATACCCCCTCCGATCGTTTCAACAGGAGAATAAAAACGGATCACAAATCGTTCTCCTTTTTGAAATACTGTCTTTTCCTCCAGACAAAGCTGTGCATAACCGCTCTCGCCCGGATTCAGTTCATCTTTATCCAGAAGAACCACTTTCCCGAGAAGCTCTTTTGCCCCGTGATATACATGTACCCTGCTCCTGTTTTTCACAGAATATGGAGAATGGCGGAGTACAGAAAGACGCACATCCGCCAGCATGGTAGGATACATGCTGTCTTTAAAAGCCAGCACATCTCCTCTTATGATTTCTTCCTTTTTTCTGTCCGGAATATTTACAGCCACACGCTGCCCGGGCCAGGCCTCTTCTCCGTCCTGTTCGTATACCTGTATCTTTCTTATTTTTACAGGTATATTTTCCGGATAAAGAACGGCTTCCTGCCCTTTTTTTATTCTTCCGCCCAGAAGCGTACCTGTCACCACCGTTCCAAATCCTTTTAAAGAAAACACGCGGTCTATGGGCAGGCGAAAAGTCTCTCTGGCAGAATATTCAGGGATTTGCTGGTATAGCGCAGACAGGGTATCTTTGAGTCTGTCAATTCCCTCATTTTTATATACAGATACGGGAATAACAGGTGCATGCTCAAGAAACGTACCTTTTACAAGCTTTTGTATATCTTCCTTCACAAGTTCTATAAACTCAGGCTCTGCAAGATCCGTTTTCGTGAGAACGATCACGCCGTACCGGACTCCCAAAATAGAAAGAATATCCAGATGCTCCACTGTCTGTGGCATAACCCCTTCGTCAGCCGCAATTACAAGCATGGCTATATCCATACCGCCTGCGCCTGCGAGCATATTTTTCACAAATTTTTCATGGCCGGGAACATCTACAATTCCCACTCTTTTTCCGTCTGGAAAATCCAGCCATGCAAAACCCAGCTCTATCGTAATGCCTCTTCTCTTTTCTTCCTTCAGACGATCCGTGTCGATTCCTGTCAGTGCCCGGATCAGACACGTTTTCCCATGATCTACATGACCGGCTGTCCCAATGATCCCATACCGCATATTTTTATTTTGCCTGAATAAATCCTTTTGCCTTTAATGTTTCCGCACAGAGAATCGCGCCGCCTGCAGCCCCTCTTACTGTATTATGGGAAAGTCCTACAAATTTATAGTCATATACACTGTCCTCACGAATCCTTCCCACAGAAACACCCATTCCATTTTCATAATCTACATCCATTGTCACCTGCGGACGGTTGTCCTCCTCAAGATACTGAATAAACTGCTTCGGTGCGCTTGGAAGAGAAAGCTCCTGCGGCAGACCGCGGAACTCTTTTAATGCCTGGATCAGCTGTTCTTTTGTCGGTTTTTTGCGGAATTTTACAAACACAGCAGCAGTATGTCCGTTAAGAACCGGCACACGAATACACTGGCAAGTGATTACAGGACTTTCTGCAGGAACGATTTCACCGTTTTCGATTTTTCCCCAGATTCTTAACGGCTCTTTCTCGCTCTTCTCCTCTTCTCCTCCAATGTAAGGAATAATGTTTCCCTGCATTTCCGGCCAGTCCTTAAATGTTTTTCCTGCGCCGGAAATTGCCTGATATGTAGTGGCAACTACTTCGTATGGCTCAAATTCTTTCCATGCAGTAAGAACAGGCGCGTAGCTCTGAATGGAGCAGTTTGGTTTTACTGCAATAAAGCCTCTTGTTGTTCCAAGACGTTTTTTCTGGGATTCAATGACATCAAAATGCTCCGGATTGATTTCCGGCACTACCATAGGAACGTCCGGTGTCCAGCGGTGCGCGCTGTTATTGGACACAACAGGAGTCTCTGTCTTTGCATACTCTTCCTCGATTGCCTTAATTTCTTCTTTTGTCATATCCACTGCAGAAAATACAAAATCAACAGTAGACGCTACTTTTTCTACTTCGCTTACATTCATCACGATGAGATTTTTTACTCCCTCAGGCATTGGGGTATCCATTTTCCATCTTGCTCCCACTGCCTCCTCGTATGTTTTGCCTGCGCTTCTCGCACTTGCAGCGACTGTCACAACCTCAAACCACGGATGGTTTTCCAGAAGAGAAATAAATCTCTGTCCTACCATTCCTGTTGCTCCTAAAATACCGACTCTCAGTTTTTCACTCATTGTACTGTCTCCTTTTCCTTTTATTCTTCCTCTAAATATGTTTTATGCTCCTGAATCACGTTTTCCATCACTTCCGGTCCCGGCGCGCCAAGTGTCATTCTCTTTTCCACGCAGGTGCGCATACTGATGGCATCGTAAATATCTTCCTCGAACACAGGGCTTATTGCCTTGTATTCGGAAATGGAAAGCTCATCAAGAGAAATTCCTTTTTCAATGCAGGTAAGTACAAGCTGCCCTACAATGCCGTGAGCATCTCTAAAAGGAACTCCGTGATTCACAAGATAATCTGCTGCGTCCGTTGCATTTGTAAATCCGTTTTTTGCGCTTGCCTCCATATTGTCTTTATGAAATTCCATCGTGGAAATCATCCCGGTAAACAGGGCGATACACCCTTTTGCCGTATCAATGGCGTCAAAAGTCAGTTCCTTATCTTCCTGCATATCTTTATTATATGCAAGAGGAATTCCTTTCATTGTTGTGAGAATTGACATAAGCGCACCGTAAACACGACCTGTTTTTCCTCTTACAAGCTCTGCAATATCCGGATTTTTCTTCTGCGGCATAATGCTGCTTCCTGTGCTGTAGGCATCATCGATTTCCACAAAACGGTACTCATTGGAATTCCAGAGAATTATCTCTTCTGAAAAACGGCTTAAATGCATCATAACTGTGGAAAGGGCACTTAAAAGCTCAACCACATAATCCCTGTCAGATACAGAATCCATACTGTTTTTCGTAGGTCCATCAAACCCCAAAAGCTTTGCTGTATATTCTCTGTCAAGAGGGTACGTAGTACCTGCCAGAGCTCCCGCTCCAAGAGGGCAGGTGTTCATTCTTTTTCGAATATCAAAGAGTCTTCCTCTGTCTCTTTTAAACATTTCAAAATATGCGCCTATATGATGGGCAAGCGTTACCGGCTGCGCCTTCTGAAGGTGGGTAAAGCCCGGCATATATGTATGCACATTTTCTTCCATAATTTTTAAAAGAGCCTCCAAAAGCTTCTTTACCTCTTTATCCAGCTCATCGATTTCATCTCTTACATACAGTTTCATATCAAGAGCAACCTGGTCGTTGCGGCTTCTTCCTGTATGAAGCTTCTTTCCTGCGTCTCCGATCCGCGCAATCAGGTTTGCCTCCACAAAACTGTGAATATCTTCGTATTCTGATGTGATAAGAAGATTTCCTTCCTCCACATCTTTTAAAATACCATCAAGCCCTTCTATAATGGAATCTCTCTCTTCTTCCGTCAGAATCCCCTGTTTTGCCAGCATCTGGACATGCGCCTTGCTGCCGCGAATATCCTGTCTGTAAAATTTCTGGTCAAAAGAGATGGACGCATTAAAATTGTATACCAGCTTGTCCGTTTCCTTCGTGAAACGTCCTCCCCATAACTGTGCCATGTCTGCCTCCTTGTGATTCTTATTATTTTAGCAATTTCATGTGTTAGTGTATCACATTTTTATCAAAATGCAAAGTATAAAATCAAAAGTTATAGCATTATGGTCTGGAAAATACACAGCCGCAGTAATTCTGCCTGTACAGGTCATGCTCTCTGGAAAGCTCTATGGAGCGCTTATATCCGTTTTTTTTCTTGAAATCAGAAGGAAGATGCTCTACTTTATAAATCCCCGCAAGCTCCTCTCCGATTTCATTGATTTTCCCCGCATTTTTTAAGGGGCTGATAGAAAGAGTGGTTGTAAAATAATCGTACTCTCCCTCAGCAGCAAGACGGGCAGCCTCCTCCATGCGAAGACGATAACAGCCAAAACATCTTTCCCCACCTTCCGGCTCCTTTTCCAGCCCCTTTGCCATTTCATAAAACCGCTCCGGTTCATACTTTCCTTCCACAAAAGTCACAGGATGCACAAATTCCATCTCTCCAATCAGCCGTCGGATTTCCTCCACTCTTTTTTCATATTCCTCCTTCGGAGAAATATTGGGGTTATAATAAAAAACTGTAATGGAAAAATACTGAGAAAGATACTCCATTACATAACTGCTGCATGGCGCACAGCAGCTGTGAAGAAACAGACGGGGAACGCGCCCCTCTTTTTGCTCCTTCTCAATTAATTGTTCCAGTTCTTTTTGATAATTTACATTCACCGATACGCTCTCCCATTCTTAAAATTGTTTCATATCCCTCCTCGGAATTTTCCAGAAGATCACTGTCTATGCGAACTCCTTCATTCTGTAAAAGAAGAATAACCGTAGAACCGCCAAATTCAAAATATCCCTTTTCCTGACCTTTTCTTACATAAGTTTTCCCTGTATAAAGGTTTGTAATTTTGCCTACCATCATAGCTCCTACTTCCATCATGAGAATTGTTCCGAATTTTTCTGTTTTTAAAAGAACATACTCCCTTGCATTTTCCCGATAAATAGGAAAAGCATCATTGGCAGTTGGATTAACTGTATGAAATACACCGGAAATCTTCTTTACAGGCGACTGTACACCCTCTGCCGGGTAACAGTAATGGTGATAATCATCAACCGTGAGGCGTAAAATCACGGCATATCCTCCCAAATATCGTTCTCCAAGCTTTTTACTTTTTAAAAGCTGTTCCAATGTATATTCCGTATCCTTAATATAAAACTTGTCCCCTTTTCCGATTCTGCATACAGTTGCTTTTGCATCACAGGGACTTACTAAAAGATTTTCTCCTTCTGCAATGGGACGGAGCCCCTTTTTGATTTTTCTTGTAAAAAAATCATTGTAGGAAGTAAAATTCTGCTTTGTATAATCCCTTAAATCTATCCCGTTTCTTTTCACAAAACCGGGAATCATAAAACGGGAAAAGGGCGTATTTAAAAATACGCCCGCAGCCCTGGACACAAAAGGACGAACAAGAAGCTTTAAACACAGCTTCCCGCCTCTGTCATGATACAAATGACGCAAAAGTCTGTCCTGGCTGTTTTCTTCTACTGTCATATTTCCTTTTCTGTCAATATATTTCATTCTTTTCCCCTTTCTTATCTCAGAACAGATGAAACATTCTGGCAATGGCAAGAGCAACAAGACCCACAAGAATCATAATTCCCGGATTCTGCGGTTTTTTTACTTTAATATCACTGATAAATAAAATTCCCACCACAACAACTGCAACATGAGTAAAAAACAGGAAATGACTTCCCCAGGAACGGCGAATCAGATAAATAAAAGGCAGAATAATCGCCATAGACGTAATGGGAAGTCCCTGATAATACTTCCTTACCTCTGCTGTTTCCTGCTGTCTTTTTTCTTCCATCACATTAAAATATCCAAGCCGGATAACGGAAGCAATTCCATAAAAAATCAATACGAGAATGCTTGCCCAGCCCTTCATGCCTAAACTGTAACAGATCATAATAGGAAATATGCCAAAACAAACCACATCACAGAGAGAATCAATCTGAATCCCAAACTTTTTCTCGTCCTCCGTTCTGTTTTTCTTTGTTCTTGCAATTTTCCCATCAAACATATCACAAAGTCCGGAAAGCGCCAGACAGAAAATCGCCATTCTGAAATCTCCCTGAAGTGCTCTCGTGATTCCAAGAATGGAAATTCCAAGACTTATGTAAGTAAGAACTACTGTATAATCATAAAACCCTAACATACGGGGCTCCCTCCTTTTTTTCTTTCTCCTGTTTTTCTCCCGATAATAAAATGCGCCGCACAGGTCATTACTGCACTGATAAAAAGCTGTCCATAATAGGAAATTCCTCTGCTTAAAACCATAGAAGCCAACATTGCATTTCCGAATACCGGCGCAAACATTACCATATAAAGTGTTTCACTAATTCCCATACCTCCGGGAAGGGGAAGCATATCTACAGAAACAGAAATCACAGACTGCAGAAGTGTAACTGTGAAAATTCCATATGTATGAAATCCCATTGCACGATAAACCCAGTATGTAATCGTAAACAGTATGACCCTCTGGATAAAAGTGATGAGAAATACATTTACCATAATCCCTTTATGTTCCGCCCAGAAAGCTGCTGTCTCATGGTACAAATCCATAGACTCCTCAAGCTTGCAGAGGCGCTCCGGCTTATGCTTCAAAAGATGAATTTTTTCCAGAAGCTTCATTCCTTTTATCATGAGTTTTTTTGCAAGACCCGAAGCAAATACGAGAATCAGCATAAAGCTTACACAAAATACATTTAAGCCCACTCCAAGATAAAACACCCACATCAGATTCCCCATATACTCTCTCAGGAACCCTCTTCCGAAAACACATACTCCAATACCGATAACAACCAGCACCGCTTTATATGTAATCGTTACAAGCATAAGAACAAGCGTAGTAACGGGAATAGGCAGTTTATCCTTTTTCATATAATAAATCTGCATGGGCTGTCCTCCTGTAGCAGAAGGTGTAATACAGCTGAAGAAAAATCCAACAAAGGAATATAGGGCGCAGTGACCCATTTTTACCTTTGCCCCAAGACTTTTCATCATATAATAAATAATAACCGACTCTCCCAGAATAAACAGCACCACACAAATAAGGGACAGAAAAAGATACCCTTTGTCTGCCGTGCGGGCAGCCGATAAAATTTCATTTACGTCCTTTCCATGAAAAACAAGATACATAGTCAGGCTAAAAACCGTCAGTAAAAACAACAGGTTTATAATTGTCTTTTTCTTATTCATCGCTCATTTTCCTCTTTCATCTCCTCTCAAAAACGTCGGATTTCGACATTTCAGTTCTAGTATATCATATCATCGTGCAAAAGCATATGATAAAATATACAAAAATGGAGGTGTATTATTTGAAACCGCTTCTGAAAGTACGGGACATCTGTCTCACATATCACAGTGTTAACGGGGAAATCGAAGCCCTTTCTCATATATCTTTTCAATTAATGCCCGGAGAATTTCTTGCCATTGTCGGTCCTTCCGGCTGTGGAAAATCCACTCTTTTAAACTTGATTGCAGGGCTTTTACAAACAACGCAGGGAGAAATCCTCATGGACGGTATTCCCGTATCACAGGGAAATTCAAGAATCGGGTACATGCTTCAAAAAGACCATCTTCTGGAATGGAGAACCATTTACAAAAATGTCCTTCTCGGTCTGGAAATTCGAAAAGAACTGACTCCGGAAAAACTTGCCTATGTAGAAGAAATGCTCACATCCTACGGGCTTGACAAATTCCGCGACGCAAAACCTGCCGAGCTTTCCGGGGGAATGCGGCAGCGCGCCGCCCTTATTCGAACCCTTGCCCTGAAACCGGATCTTCTTCTTTTAGACGAACCGTTTTCTGCTCTTGATTATCAGACACGCCTTAATGTCAGCGATGACATTGGAAAAATTCTGAAAAAAGCAAAAAAACCGGCAATTCTTGTAACCCACGATATTTCGGAGGCAATCAGCATGGCAGACAAGGTTTTAATTCTTACAGCCAGACCTGCCTCTGTCAAAAATATAATTCCCATTCACCTTGATATAGAAAACCGCACTCCACTTTCCTCAAGAAATGCACCGAATTTTAAATCGTATTTTAACCTCATATGGAAGGAGCTGAACGAAAATGAGTGAACCATCTCTCGCTCAGATACAGTTTCTCAAATCTAGAAAACGGGAAAAACAGTTTATTTTTACGGCAAGATGCCTGATTTTCATTGTTTTTCTGATCTCCTGGGAATTAAGTGCAAGAACGGGAGTCATCGATTCCTTTATTTTCTCAAGCCCTTCCCAAATTGCTCTTTCTTTTCGCCATATGTGGCTGGAAGAAGGGCTTTTTAACCATATTGCCGTTACCTTAAAGGAAACGCTTCTAAGCTTCTTCTTTGTTGTAATCTTTGGAACAGGCGCTGCTGTTCTTATGTGGGGAATGCCAAAGCTTTCCAAAATCTGCGAACCGTATCTCGTGGTATTGAACAGCCTTCCAAAATCAGCCCTTGCCCCGCTTCTTATTGTATGGCTTGGAGCAAATCAGCGCACCATTGTGATTGCCGGTATGTCCGTTGCCATTTTTGGCACAATAATCAATCTGTATACCGGTTTTCAGGAAGTTGATCCTGAAAAAAGAAAACTGGTAAATACCCTGGGAGGAGGAAAAAAGGAAGAACTTTTCAAAATTGTGCTTCCCTCTTCTATACCTCTGATTTTAAGTATTATGAAGGTAAACATCGGTCTGTGCCTTGTAGGCGTCATCATAGGGGAATTTATAGGCGCCAGACAGGGGCTTGGATACCTTATTATTTACGGAAGCCAGACCTTTAAGCTTGACTGGATGCTTACCTCCATTTTTATCCTCTGCGTAATAGCCATGACTTTATACGGCATACTGGGATTTGCGGAAAAACGCTACCGGAAACATTTCTGACCGGTTGCCTTTTCATATATAAGAACGAAACAGAAGCGCTTCTGGATTCAGAGCGCTTCTTTTTGAACATATAATTTTCAACATTTTTTCTTCTGTTTCCCTGTATTTTTTTGTTGAATTTTGTTGTTTTTCATGATAAAATCTCCCTATCACTTATTTATATTTTCTAAAATCCTATTTCAAGGAGGACAACATATGAAGCAAAGACACTTAATCAGAAAATCTGCGGCTGTTTTTACTGCTGCTGCCCTCGGTCTCTCCGCTGCCCCTGTTTCTGTATGGGCAGAAAATGACTACAAAACACAGGCAAAAGATTCCCTTGCCGGATTTGCAAAGGATATTGCAAAACAATACGAAAGTTCTATGTCTGCTGCAGATACGAACGCCGACTCCTTTGGCGTAAAAATGAACCTGGGGCTTTCCATTGACCCAAGTGTTGCACCTATGTTAAGCAGTCTGGCGGGTATGGATATGTCATGGCTTTCCAAAATTTCCATTATCGCAGATGAAAAATTCCAGGATAATGCTCTTGGCATAAAATATGACATTCAATTAAATGACACCGAAATCAGTCCTGTTAACCTTTATATAGATACCGCTACAAGCGATATGTATGTAAATGTGCCGACTATTTCTGATGGCTACGTTTACGGCAATGATAAATTGTTGATTGAAGAAAGTGCCGATATGGATACCGAAGGTGACACCTTTATTTTTCCCAAAGGTTTTTCCATAAATGAATACATGAAAAATCTTCCATCAGCCAAAGATGTAGAGGATCTTTTAAACCGTTACGGTTCCATTCTTATTGATAAAGCAGACGAAACCGAGGCTGTAGAGGAATCTGTGTACGCATTCGGTGCAGAGCAAAACTGTACCAGATATACAGGTTATTATCTCCCTTCCACAATTAACAGCATGGGGAAAGAACTGGCTGCTGCCGCAAAGGAAGATGCACAGTTAAAACAACTGATTGAAAATCTGGGCAGCCTTTATGCTCCGGAAGAAGACCTTTTTGAGTCTTTTATTGCAGATCTTGAATCCTCCGGCGGTGATGAGGTTCCCTCTGATGAAGAAGGCTTCTTAACCTTCTCTGTATGGAAAGATGAAAGCGGCAGAACTGCCGGTTTTGAAATCTCTGTTTTTGGCGGAACAGACCCACAGACAGGAGAAGACTCTGTCGTAAGTTTTGTTTATCAGAACCCCCAACAGGAGAACAACAGCGGACTTTCCATTTCCTTTTCCGATGGAACCAATTACCTGGATTTACAGGGAAGCGGAACCATTACCGACGGAAAATTAAACGGAATGTACACACTCCACTATAACAGCGACATTCTTTTCCATGTAAATGTAACAGATTATGACACAGAAGCCGCAAAATCCGGTTCTATCATCGGAAAATACAGCTTCAAAGCAGCAGAAGGGCTTGCAGGAGCAAATGAAGAATTATATTCCATGCTGTCCGCTTTTACTCTGGACGCGGACGTAAATATTCAGGCAGCCGAACAGAATTATTCTCTTTCTCTTGTATCAAATGATACCGCACTGGCAACCCTCGATATTAATACAGTTCCTTCCTGCGATATGGAAATCCCGGATTTATCTGCTCTGGAAAACGTATATGATGCGAGCGATGAAACTTCTATGAACGAATTTGCAGCAACCTTAAATCTCGAACCTGTATTAAATAATCTTCTCACAGCCGGTATGCCGGAAGAGCTTCTGATGGCTCTCTTATACGGAGACACAACAGGAGAAGCCTATACAGAGGAACCTGGTGCAGAAGTTCCTGCTGAGACAGAAGTCCCTGCAGATATAGCCACTGCAGAAGCCGCTTAAATCTTCAATCTAACAAAATCCCTCTCTCCGTTTTGCGGAAAGGGGGATTTTTATTATCATTTTTATTACGATTCTTTTTTCTGTTTTGACGGAGGAATCTCCGCCACCCTTGTATTTTTAAAACCTTCTCCCAGAACCTCATTGGATTCCATAATAATCGTAAACGCCACTGGGTCTACCTTTTTCACGGCCTTTTCTACCATATACATTTCCTTTGTGCTGCAGGCACACATTACCACATCCCTGTGTTCCTGCTGGTATCCGCCTTTTGCCTTGATAATTGTCGTTCCTCTTCCGCAGGTATCGTCGATTTTCTTTGCAATCTCCGGACCCTTGTCTGTCACGATCAGAGTGAGCTTTCCTGCGTTGATTCCGTACATTACCTTATCTACGGCAATAGCAAAAATATAGTTGATGATCATACCGTAAATAATACCATCTACATCCTTAAAAATAATTCCACCTACGAGAATAATTCCCACATCGGAAAGAAAGGCGATTTTCCCAAGAGAAAGATGCGGGCGCAACGCCTTTGCAGCCATAATAATAAAATCAGAACCTCCTGTAGAAGAATTCCGCATATAAATCATAGCATACCCAAGCCCGCCTAACACGCCTGTACAAATGGTAGCAAGGAGACGTTCCCCATGATAAACCGGAAAAAGGGGCGCAATATAATCAATAAATACAGATGAAATAATCATACATCTGACGGAACGGAAAAAGAACCCCTTTCCAAGAAGCTTATAACAGAGAAGCGCCACCGGAATATTCAGGAAAATTGTAGTAAGACCGATGGGCAGCCCAAACAGCCGGTACAGTATCATGGAAATTCCGGAAAATCCAGTCATTGGAAATTTTGCTTCCAGCGCAAAGTTATAAAGAGCCAGAGCAATCAGAAGACTTCCCAGAATTTCCACAAAAATATCTGTGGCAACCTCTCTTATTTTTTCATTTTTCATGTAAGACCCTCCCTTGAAGTAAATGTTTTGTAAAATCCAAAAAGCAGCGGCGAATCATCTTTTCAGATATAATTCGCTGCTGCTCTTGTTCTGTTTTGTATTATAACCTTTTCCGCCTTAAATGTAAAGGCTCTTTTTACGAACTGTTGTCTATGATTGATACCCATTTTCTGAAAGTACCTGTCACTTATCTGAATACAGCGGCGCTGGATACGCCTGCGAGACCGGCTGTTTCCTTAATTGTCATAAGTATATCCCCTAAGAGCCTTTCTTAAAGAATCAACATCGCATCCCCAAACGAGAAAAAACGATACCTTTCCTTTACAGCCTCTTCATAAGCCTTCATAATATTTTCTTTTCCGGCAAGAGCTGACACAAGCATAAGAAGTGTAGACTCCGGAAGATGAAAGTTTGTGATCAGTCCGTCTATCATTTTAAATTGATATCCCGGATAAATAAAAATCTCTGTCCATCCGCTTCCTGCTTTTAAAATTCCATCCTCTCCCGTGGCAGATTCCAGGGTACGACAGCTTGTAGTACCCACTGAAATTACACGACCGCCGTTTTGCTTTGTCTGATTAATAAGCTCCGCCTGGTCTTCTTCCACAACGTAAAACTCAGAGTGCATATGATGGTTCTCCACATCATCCACTTTTACCGGACGGAAAGTGCCAAGCCCTACATGGAGGGTTACATGGGCAATTTTTACTCCCATTTTTTCCACCTTTTCCAGAAGATCCTTCGTAAAATGAAGCCCTGCCGTAGGCGCTGCCGCAGAACCTTCATTTTTGGCATACACTGTCTGATAACGGTTTTTATCCTGTAATTTATGAGTAATATAAGGGGGAAGCGGCATTTCTCCCAGCTTATCTAAAATTTCTTCAAAAATCCCATCATAATGGAACTGGATCAGGCGATTTCCTTCTTCCACAACATCCAGAATCTCTCCTGTTAAAATTCCGTCCCCAAATGTGATTTTTGCTCCCGGTCGCGCTTTTTTTCCGGGCTTTACAAGGCATTCCCAGATGTCATTTTCCCTTCTTTTCAGAAGAAGAATTTCGATGACTGCACCTGTATCTGCCTTATGTCCATAAAGTCTTGCCGGAATTACCTTTGTATCGTTAATTACAAGGCAATCTCCTTCTTCCAAATATTCCAGAATATCTGTAAAATGGCGGTGTTCTATGCTTCCGTCCTCCAGAGACAGGTGCATCAGTCTGGAGGAACTTCTATCTTCCAAGGGATCCTGCGCAATCAGTTCCTGTGGAAGGTCATAATAAAAATCTGCTGTTCTCATATCTTATTCTCCTGTTTCTCCGTCGGCTTCTTCTTTCCACTGTTTTCGAAGCTGGCGCACAAAATTCCACTCCTTATTTGTAAGATCTGCTTTTTTCAGAAGATCAGGACGCCATTTTGCCGTTCGGATAATAGACTGCTCTCTTCTCCACTTTTCAATATTGGCGTGATGACCGGACAACAAAATCTCCGGAACTTTCTTTCCGTTCCATGTTTCCGGGCGGCTGTACTGAGGGTATTCCAGAAGATTTCCTGCAAAAGATTCCGTTTCTCCAGATTCCTGATTACTTAATACTCCCGGAACCATGCGGGAAATGGAGTCCATCATAACCATTGCCGGAAGCTCGCCTCCGGTGAGAACATAGTCTCCAATGGAAACATAATCCGTCACGATTTCTTCCAGAACCCGCTCATCGATCCCTTCATAATGTCCACAGAGAAACACAAGATCTTCTTCCAGTGCAAACTCCTTTGCCATACTCTGATTAAAGACCTTGCCCTGAGGAGTCAGAAATATGGTACGCGGTTTTTTTCCTGTCTTTTCCGCAATGGACTGCCACGCAAGATGTACAGGCTCTGCCTGCATCAGCATTCCTGCGCCTCCTCCATATGGATAATCATCCACCTTCTGATGCTTATTAAAAGCAAAATCCCTAATATTTACAGCTTCCAGGCTTAAATACCCATTTGCTATAGCTCTTCCTGTAATACTTGTATTCATTCCGTTTGCAATCATTTCCGGAAACAAAGTCAATACATGAAAATTCATTTATAAAAGTCCCTTCATCAAATGTACAGTCATGGTGCTCTCCTCCACATTTACATCCAGAATACACTCCCGGATTGCAGGAAGAAGAACTTCCCCTCTGTCTTTTGTATCAATCACATAAACATCATTTGCACCTGTTTCCATTACGTCTTTTAATGTTCCGAAAACAGTTCCATCCTCAAGAAGCACATTCATCCCAATCAGATCTGCCACGTAATACTCTCCCTCTTCCAGTTCCTGACCTTCTTCTCTTGGAATCCACAAATCTCTTCCTTTGTACATCTCTATATCATTTATATTATCAATCCCTTTAAATTTCAGGATTGCAAGATTTTTAAAAAACTTTACATTTTGAATTTCCAGTTTTCTAAGCTCGCGGCCCGTATCAAGAAGCACATAATCAAGCTCCAGGAAACGCTCTGCCTCATCTGTTGTCGGAAAAACCTTTACTTCTCCGCGAACACCGTGGGTGGTCGTAATCACCCCTACCTTTAATAAATCTTCCATGTGATAAAACTCCCTTTAAGACCAAATCAGGAGCTATGGACTCCACAGCTCCTGATTCTTATTTTCATTGCAGAATATCTACAATCACTTTTTTGCTGCTTTTGGAAGAAGCTGCCTTTACCACAGTGCGGATTGCTTTTGCAATTCTTCCCTGCCGGCCGATCACTTTTCCCATATCTGCGGAACCAACCTTCAGCTCAATTACAATAGCGTCTTCTTTTTCTGTTTCTGTAACAACTACTTCATCCGGATTTTCAACAAGAGATTTTGCAATTACTTCTACTAATTCCTTCATTACACACCTCCCTGACCTCCCATTAGGGAGTGTCACAGAAATACCTTTTCCGGTACTTCTTATTTTTCAATTCCGGCAATTTTGAAGATCTTTGCAACTACCTCTGTTGGCTGAGCGCCTGCTGCAAGCCATTTTTTTGCAGCTTCTTCGTCTACTTTGTATACGCTTGGATCACAGTTTGGATCGTATGTTCCGATTTCTGCGATACATCTTCCATCACGTTTGCAACGAGAATCTGCAACCACGATTCTATAAAAAGGTGCTTTCTTCTGTCCCATTCTTCTTAATCTGATTTTTACTGCCATTTTTGTTTTCCTCCATTAATTATCTTTTCTTTGTTTTGAATTTATCTTAAAAAGGAAGCTTAAAGCCGCCTCTTTTGCCAACTTTACCACCCATTAAACCAGGCATCTGTTTCATCATTTTCTTACTCTGTTCAAACTGCTTTACAAGACGGTTTACTTCTGACACATCTACACCTGCACCTTTTGCAATGCGGTTCTTTCTGGAAATATTGAGGATAGAAGGATTGCTTCTCTCCTGGGCTGTCATGGAAAGAATAATGGATTTCGTTCTATCCATTGCCTTTTCATCAATCATCCCTTCCAGTTCTTTTACCTTGCTGCCTACGCCTGGAAGCATACTTAAAATACTTCCAAAGCCTCCCATCTTGTTCATCTGTTCCATACTGGTAAGATAATCATTGAAGTCAAAGTCCATTTTCTTTAACTTCTTCTGCATTTCCTGTGCCTGCTCCTGGTCGACCGATGCCTCCACTTTCTCAATCAGACTCATCACATCGCCCATTCCCAGGATTCTGGATGCCATACGTTCTGGATAAAACTGTTCCAAATCGGAAAGTTTTTCACCCATTCCTACATAAAGAAGAGGTTTGCCTGTCACAGCCTTAATAGAAAGCGCTGCTCCGCCTCGTGTATCACCGTCCATCTTTGTGAGGATCACACCATCGATACCAACTTTCTCCGTAAATGTCTTTGCCACATTTACTGCGTCCTGTCCGGTCATGGCGTCTACTACAAGAATTGTAGCATCTACCTGGATATTTGCTTTAATATCCGCAAGCTCCTGCATCATGTTCTCATCAATGTGAAGACGTCCTGCCGTATCGATCAGAACAACATTCTGCTGATTGGATTTTGCATGTTCAACGGCTGCTTTTGCAATATCTACAGGCTTCTGTTTATCTCCCATAGAAAAGACTTCCACACCCTGCTTTTCACCATTTACCTGAAGCTGTGTAATCGCAGCCGGACGATATACGTCACAGGCTACAAGAAGAGGTTTCTTTCCCTTGGATTTTAACTTACCTGCAAGCTTGGCAACTGTTGTTGTCTTACCTGCGCCCTGAAGACCAGCCATCATCAAAACGGTAATTTCATTGCCAGGCTTGATCGGAAGTTCTGTTGTTTCACTTCCCATAAGATTCACAAGCTCGTCGTTTACAATTTTAATTACCATCTGTCCCGGGTTCAGCCCGTTCATTACGTCCTGACCCACTGCCCGTTCCTGAACTGCTTTCGTAAACTGTTTTACAACTTTAAAGTTTACATCCGCTTCCAGAAGAGCCATTTTTACTTCTTTCAGAGCAATTTTTACATCTTCTTCTGTGAGACGCCCCTTACTCCGAAGCTTCTTAAATACATTCTGTAGTTTCTCTGTCAAGCTCTCAAATGCCATCTGCTATAACTCCTCTAATATCACATTGGAAATCGCCGCTATATCTTCGGCTTTATACTGTTCTGCAAGCTGGTGGATTTTCTGTACCTGTCCCCGTATCTGCAGAAACTTGTCTACCAGGTGAAGCTTCGCCTCATAGCCTTCCAGTGTACGATTGCATCTCTTAATCATATCGTGAACCCCCTGGCGGCTGATTCCCAAATCTTCTGCAACCTCACTGAGAGAATAATCCTCAAGGACAACATTCTCATAAACTTCCTGCTGTCTCTTGGTAAGAAGCTCTCCATAAAAATCGTACAATAATGTTTGCTCTACAAACTTTTCCATTTGTAATCACCTTTGGTATCATATCGTATTTCTGACATGGTGTCAAGTGTTTTTTCTTGACAATTATTTTTAGATGCCAGGGGCAAAAGGTCATAAACCACGATATGCTTGCATATAAGTGGTTTTATGCCTTTATGACCAGCCCCAAAATGAGGGTGCTGCGTGCCGGTGGCACGCGTTTAGCACCGACCGAAACAGAGTGTAGAATAAAGTGGAGTTTATGCTTCACGATATCCGAATGTGGGGCAGAATTGCGGGAGCACGAAGTACGAAACAATTCGTCAGGCATCTTTCAGCCCTCAATATTTTTTATATATCCATACTCCCACTTCGAAATCCTTCCATATCCAGCGTAATATACGGACACCCTATCTCCTCTAAATTAAGAAGAATCTCCTCTCTTTTTTCTAATATACGGGGGAAATCCTCCGGATTGATTTCCAGGCGGAGAATTGTTCCATGGACACGAATCCTCACATCACCAAAGCCAAGATTTCTAAGTTTCTCTTCTCCTCTGTCAATTTTCTCCAGAAGAGCAAGATTAATTTCCGTCCCGTAAGGAAGGCGCGTGGCAAGACAGGGGGATGACGGGCGCTCTGCCACGGAAATCCCATATTCTCCTGCAAGTTTTCGCACTTCTTTTTTCGTCAGTCCGCAGTCCGCAAGAGGCGTATACACTCCCAGCTCCCGCACGGCTTTCAAACCTGGGCGATATACATGAAGATCATCTTCGTTTGTTCCGTCTATTAAAACAGAAATATTTCTTTTGCACGCAAACTCTCTCATTTTTGTATACAAAGCCTTCTTGCAAAGATAGCATCTTTCTCTGGGATTATTTTTTATTCTGGCATCCGTCAGCTCGTTTATGCGAAGCACAATATGCTCCGCTCCCATCTCCTTTGCCACTGCCCCTGCTGTATCGATATCTGCCCGCGGGTGAAGAACCGTATCCATTGTAAGAGCGTACACTTTTTTCCCTGTATAGGAGCAAGCCTCACACGCCATTTTAAGAAGAAGACCGGAATCCACTCCACCCGAAAATGCCACGCACATATCCTCTTCTGCAAGCTCTCTTATTTTTTCTTTTAGCATCTCTTTTTTATTCATTCTACACAGTCCTTTCCTGTGATTTTCCATTGCTGTGAACCACACTATTTTACCATATGTTTCTTGCTAATTCCATCAAAATAGAGTATGATTAAAGCATGATACTTAGGAGGTCTGACTTATGGAAAAATCTAAAGTTTATTACACAAATCTGCGTACCGGTTTTAACAATGGACTTCTCGATAAACTGAAACGTCTCATTAAAGCTGCCGGTATTGACAACATTGATTTTGAAGGAAAATATTCTGCCATTAAAATCCACTTCGGAGAACCTGGAAATCTTGCATTTCTCCGTCCCAATTACGCAAAAGCAGTAGCAGACATTGTAAAAGAACTTGGCGGAAAACCATTCCTTACCGACTGCAACACCCTTTATGTAGGCGGCAGAAAAAATGCTCTGGATCATCTGGATGCTGCATACACAAACGGTTTTTCTCCTTTGACAACAGGCTGCCACGTTATAATTGCAGACGGCTTAAAAGGAACTGATGAAGAATACGTTCCTGTAGAAGGCGGCGAATATGTAAAAGAAGCAAAAATAGGAAGAGCCATTATGGATGCCGACATTTTTATCTCTCTTTCTCACTTTAAGGGGCATGAGGCAACCGGATTTGGCGGAGCTTTAAAAAACATTGGTATGGGCTGCGGCTCACGCGCAGGAAAAATGGAAATGCACAGCGCAGGAAAGCCGCATATCGATCAGGATTTGTGCATAGGCTGTAAACGATGCGCAAAAATCTGTGCCCATGACGCACCTTCTTTTGAAAATGGAAAAGGTGTCATCGACCATGACAAATGTGTCGGCTGCGGAAGATGTATCGGTGTCTGTCCAAAAGATGCTGTTCTCGCTGCTTCCGATGAATCCAACGACATCTTAAACTGCAAAATCGCAGAATATACAAAAGCAGTCATTGATGGACGCCCTAACTTCCATATCAGTCTTGTAATTGACGTTTCTCCATACTGCGACTGCCATGCAGAAAATGACGCTGCCATTGTTCCGGACGTTGGCTTCTTTGCCTCATTTGACCCGGTAGCTCTTGACACTGCATGTGCAGATGCTGTAAATGCACAGCCTGTTATTAAAAATTCACTTCTCGGTGAAGCTGACCACGAAGGCCATGACCATTTCGGCGCCGTTTCTCCGGCTACCAACTGGAAGAGCTGTATTGAACACGCTGAAAAACTGGGACTTGGAACAAGTGAATATGAACTTATCGAAGTAAAATAATTCCTTCTTCATACATATATGGCAAAATGCTGCAGACTTTTAAATGGGTCTGCAGCATTTTGTTTTATTAAAATACTATTTAGAGAAATATCTCGTAGAAGTGGGGGATTTCTTGCTCACGGCGTGTTAAACCCTCTGTCCTTTAGCCATGTCCAGGAGCGCAGTACCTCTTCTTCTGTGCTGCATTCAATGGCAATGGACGGAGAAACTTTACCTGTAAAAATTTCATCCAGTACTGCAAGACTGTCCATTGTTCCGCAGTCTGCGGCAAAATGGCTGTCTTTTCTGCCGAAATTATTATGAAGATGAATATGGCGGATATGGGGTTTTAGACTCCTTGCCCACTTTTCTACAGAAATATTCGAATAGCAGTGCGCATGTCCCATATCAAGACAAAGTCCAAAATTTCCATTTTCAATTTTTTCTGCTGCCTCTACAAAAGGCTCAGGAACAGGATCTAAAACATTCTCCATTAAAATCTCTATTTTCTCATCTTTATCTTCCAGAAATTCCCGATAAAAATCGGCAATCCTCTGTGCAATCCCCTCCTGCATATAAACCTGCGGAACAAAACAGCTATGATATATGATTTTGTCTGCTCCGAGCGTTCTCGCCGCATAATATGCCTGCTCATATCTTATTTTTGTTGCCTGTCTTACCAGACTGTCATATGCCATAGGATTCAAGTCGAGAAACGGTCCGTGAAATGTAAAGGATTCACATTCCATATAGGAAAGTCTTTTTTCATAGGCAATCATCGTCTCCTGAAGCTTATCAAGATTTTCTGAAACAGAAAATTCAATGCTCTCTATTCCCATTCCCGTATTCCTTACAATTTCTCTCATTTCTTCATCTCTTAGAAGATGTGTAAAATATATCATATCCACCCTCGTATTTCTTTATCTGTACTTCCTGTTTATTATAGAACCTTCTCATAGTTCTTTCAACTGTATCCTCCTTATCTCTCATTTACATACCAAAAGAATGTATTTGTGTATAAAAAATGTGCCGCTCACATATCAGCAATTTTCATATGTTTTCGCGAAGCACATTTTTCTACATCATTTTACTGATTTTCTTCTTTAAATTAAATAAGGAAGCTTTTCCAACATTTTTCCAATAAATCCAATTGTTACAGCACCATGATCAAAGTTCCTGCTGTAATCAGTATTGCACCCACTGCTGACTTTGCTGTAAATTCCTCGTGCAAGAAAACAAAAGCAAGAATCAGCGTAATCACAACGCTTAATTTATCTATCGGCACGACCTTTGACACACTCCCAAGCTGTATGGCTTTGTAATAACAGAGCCATGACGCACCCGTTGCCAGTCCTGACAAAATGAGAAACAGCCAGCTTTTTTTGCTAATTGCCCATATACCGCTTTGCCCTCCTGTGAGAAATACAATTCCCCATGCCATAACAAGAACTACCACTGTGCGGATTGCAGTCGCCAGGTTTGAATTTACTCCATCAATTCCTACTTTTGCAAGAATGGAAGTCAGGGCTGCAAACACAGCCGAGCCCACCGCAAATAAAAGCCACATTGTCTTTCCTTCTTTCTATATACATATACGAAAACCGCCAGCCGAAACCGGCTGACGGAATATCATGTTTCTTTTTTTGTTTTAACAGAGGATCAGAATGTGAACTTGTCTGCAAAGTATGCATCCAGTTCTTCAATTTTCACTCTTACCTGCTCCATAGTATCACGGTCACGTACCGTAACTGCTCCGTCTGTCTCGGAGTCAAAGTCGTATGTGACGCAGAACGGGGTACCGATTTCGTCCTGTCTTCTGTAACGTTTGCCAATATTTCCACGGTCATCATACTCACAGTTATATTTTTTGGAAAGCTGCTGATAAACCTTCTCAGCGCCCTCGTTCAGTTTCTTTGAAAGAGGAAGCACACCGATTTTAACAGGTGCAAGTACAGGATGGAAACGAAGTACAGTACGCACATCGTTTTTCTCTGCATCCAGAACTTCTTCATCATATGCACTGCAAAGGAAAGCAAGTACCATACGGTCTGCACCGAGGGACGGCTCAATTACATATGGAACGTATTTTTCTTTCTTTTCATCATCAAAATATGTGAGATCCTGTCCGGAAACATTCTGATGCTGAGTCAGGTCATAATCTGTTCTGTCTGCGATTCCCCAGAGCTCACCCCAGCCAAATGGGAATAAGAATTCCACATCTGTAGTTGCCTTGCTGTAGAAGCACAGTTCTTCCGGAGAATGGTCGCGATAGCGGATTTCTCCTTCCTTCAGTCCAAGAGAGCTTAACCAGTCAAGGCAGAACTGTTTCCAGTATGCAAACCAGTCAAGGTCTGTTCCAGGCTCACAGAAGAACTCAAGCTCCATCTGCTCGAACTCACGTGTACGGAAAGTAAAGTTTCCAGGTGTGATCTCGTTACGGAAAGATTTTCCAATCTGTCCGATTCCAAACGGAATTTTCTTACGAGAAGTTCTCTGCACATTTTTAAAGTTTACAAAAATACCCTGTGCTGTCTCAGGTCTTAAATATACTGTATTTTTTGCATCTTCAGTTACACCCTGGAATGTTTTAAACATCAGGTTGAACTGGCGAATATCTGTAAAATTATGTTTGCCGCAGGTCGGGCATGGAATTTCATGCTCTCTGATGAAATCTGCCATCTGTTCCTGAGACCAGGAATCTACGCTGCCTTCAATGGCAATGTCGTGTTCTGCACAGAAGTCCTCAATCAGCTTATCTGCACGGAAACGCTCATGACATTCACGGCAGTCCATAAGCGGATCGGAAAATCCGCCAAGGTGTCCAGATGCCACCCATGTCTGAGGATTCATTAAAATAGCACAATCCACACCTACATTGTAAGGGGATTCCTGAATAAATTTCTGCCACCATGCGCGTTTTACGTTATTTTTCAGTTCTACACCAAGATTTCCGTAGTCCCATGTATTTGCCAGACCTCCGTAAATTTCAGAGCCCGGATACACAAAGCCTCTCGCTTTTGCCAGAGCTACGATTTTCTCCATTGTTTTTTCCATGTCATCTCTCCTAAATTTTTTTCAATGCCTATATTATACTAGCATCTTTCTTCTTTTTCAATACCGCTTTTCAACACATCATCTCCAAAATGTCCAGACTTTTAAATTTTTTGTCTGTATTCTGATAAACATACCGGTGAATATGGTACTCCAGTTCTCCCAACACTTCCTCTGTAACAGTGAAGGTATACAGTTTCCCCATAGGAGCACTTACTATATAAATCATAGCGTAACGGGCAGCAGGGGAAAGACGCCTGGTATCAGAAACCTTTCCAAGACACTCTTTACCAATCACACCGTGCGCTTCCTGAGAAAAAAACAGTTCTTCCTTTTCTGCGAGTTCTCTTCCGCAGGCTGCACAGTTTAAAAGCTCCGGCATGAATCCCTGCACCGTCATAATACGAAGCTCATATATGCAGCGCACAAGGCGGTTGCTGATGTTCTTATTTAAAAGCGCTTTTACCGTCACATAAAGAAGATTCATCATCTCTCTCTCGTCTGTGCCTTCATGTCCAAAATAATCTGCCAGCTCCAGAAAATAATAACCGTAATAAATTCCCGGCTGCTCCCCTGCCAGTTCCACAAAATGGTGCGTTACGCTTACCTGGTTTAAATTGTAGCTGCTCCTTCCTTCAAAAAGGGTAAAATTTCCGAATACGAAGGGATTTGCAGCCGCCATAAAAGAGCTATTCTGTCTTCTTGCCCCTTTTGCAAAAACGGCAATTTTTCCTCTTTCCCTTGTAAGAAGAACGATTCTCTTATCGTAATCCCCCACAGGCATAGCAGAAAGTACCACTCCCTGCACGGTAATCAGATCACTCATACTCAGATTTCCTTTTTGTCATACCCAAAATTCTTAATCAGAAAATCACTGTCGCGCCAGTCTTTTTTTACTTTGACCCAGAGTTTCAAGTTGACTTTGGCTTCCAGCATACGCTCCAGCTCAAATCTTGCGTTGCTGCCAATTTTTTTAAGCATAGCCCCCTGTTTTCCAATAATAATTCCCTTATGGGAATCTTTTTCACAAATAATAGTCGCATCAATATCAATCAGATTTCCTTTGCCAGGGCGTTCCTTCATACGGTCTACTGCTACTGCAATACCATGAGGAATTTCCGCATCCAGCGCATGAAGCGCTTTTTCTCTTATGATTTCTGCCACAATCTGTCTCTGAGGCTGATCCGTAATGGTATCCTCATCATAGAACATAGGACCATACGGAAGATATTTGAAAATACAGTTTATAATATCTTCTGTATTCTGACCGCGAAGCGCAGAACAGGGGATAATCTCCGCAAAATCACAGATTTTCCGGTATGTGTCAATAGCCGGGAGAATTTCTTCTCTTGATACCGTATCGATTTTATTGATAATTAAGATTACCGGAACACCGATTCCCTGAAGCTGCTCCGCTATATGACGTTCCCCTGCTCCTATAAAGGTAGTTGGTTCTACAAGCCACATTATAGCATCCACTTCTTTTAAAGTACGCTCTGCGACCTGTACCATATATTCCCCGAGTTTGTTTTTTGCCTTGTGAATTCCCGGTGTGTCAAGAAACACGATCTGACCTGTCTCATCTGTATACACCGTCTGGATTCTATTTCTTGTTGTCTGAGGCTTTTTGGAGGTAATGGCAATCTTCTGTCCGATCAGATGGTTCATCAGCGTAGATTTTCCTACATTGGGACGTCCGATAATTGCCACAAATCCGGATTTAAAATTTTCGTTCATTGATTTTCCTTTCCTTTGCAGCTGCTCCCGGCAGCCGTTTGTCAGCAGGTAATTAAGTTTTTCACTTCTTTAAATGTTTCTTTTGCTTCTTCTATCTTGCTCTCACTTCCCACAACACAAATCTGCCCGCCTGAAAGAACAGCCTCCACAAGAGGAGCCAGTCTGTGAATATCCTCCACTGTAGCATTTAAGATTTCATCTCTTTCTTTCTGAAGCATTTCTTCTGTAACATCACAGAAATATGCTGTTTTAGAAAGACTTCCCTGCATCTGCGGCGTTCTTGGTACATCCTTTCCGCTGATAGTTCCGATGATGTATTTTGTCATCTCTCTCTCATCTGCCTGAAATGTACGAATATACTCCGGAATGCCTTTAAACACATCCAGGGTGCGTCCAAGATGCGGATCACGATAAGAAACAAAATAGCTCTCTCCATTTCTCTTAAATCCGCTCATACAACCGTATGCCCCTCCTTTTACACGAAGGTTCATCCAGAGGTAATCATAGCTTAACGCTACCTTTAAAATATCAAGAGCTCCTGTATAAGAAAGCCCTTTTTTGCAGAAGTTTCCTGTCTGGGCCACATACTGTACCTGACCTGAGGTCTTTAATCCTTCATTCTTCTTTTCACAGATAATTGCTTCCCCAAAAGTTTCTGCCGGCTCTGTACAAAGATGTTTTTTTAAATCTTTACAAAGAACTTTTACATTTTCCAGAGATTCCCTTTCTCCTGTATAGCTTACATGAAAATATTCCGGACGGAGAATCCGTTTCATAAGCTTTTTAAGAGAAGAAACCATCTCTTCTTTTCTCTCCTCAAATTCTTTTTCCAGCTTTTCAATAAAATGATAATACCCAACGCCTGCCATCTCGTCCTGGAAAGCCGCCATAGGAGAAGCATAGGAAGCGCCGCGAAGTACAGCTGTGGAGTGTCCTGCGCTTGCGAGATTTGCCTGCGCCCTTGATTTTACCTGTGCCACAATTTCATAGAGGCGTCCGGTATCTTCAAGCTTTGAGGTTTCCAGAATCTCACGGACCATATCAAAAAGGAAATTCATCTTCGGATACAGTGCTTTGCCGCGGACGGAAAACATGGCACGGAATCCGTCCTGTGCATTTTCGTTATCAAAAACTTCCACGCCGCTGTAAATACCTCCTGTATTTGCATTGATTTCGTTAAACAGCTCTCCGTAGGTATAATGTTCTGTATCTACATATCCGAGAACCGATTTCAAAAGTCCCAGATAGTGAGTTTCTTCTCTTGTAAGCGTTCCAAACTCAAAAAGGAGATCAAGATAGCCAATCCCATTTGTGCATACATCGTGATATAAGAAGAGACTTCCCTCCAGATCAAGTTCCTCATTTGTAAGATGCGCTGCTTCTTTTTTGATGTCCTCTCTTTTTAACATAGGAATACAGGAAAGTGTCTCCGTCTCTTCCTCTTCTTCCTGATAAGCTTCCAGAGCTTTTGTTTTCTGCACCAGGCTCTGCAATTCTTCAGGGGAAAGACTCTTTCTATATGCTTCCAGCTTTTCTTCCAGAGCTTTTTCTCTTTCTGCCTGAAGCCCTTTTTCCGGCACAAGAGTAAGAACAGAGCCATGTGGATTATCAAGAAGATACTTCTGAATCAGTTCTTCAAAATATCCCTCGTAAACAGCTTTTTTCAGAGTTTCGAACACAGAAAGCTGCTGCACCTGAGCAAATGGTTTTTCGTCATCATAGAGCCAGTCTCCGAGAATATCAAGGCTGTACATTAATCCCTTTGGATAAGAAGAAAAATCCGCTTCTCTATAACGGAATTCCATATAGTTGATTCCTGCTTCTACTGCCTTTTTGTCAATTCCGTTTTTCACAATATCTGTAAGAACCTTTCGAATGACAGAAATAAATTCTTCTTTTTTATCTGTATTTGCCCCCTTCGCAACTACTGTAAAATATGGCTGTAAAATTCCGTCGTCAAAAGAACCGTAAATATCTTTTCCGATTTTCGCATCGAGAAGCGCTTTTTTAAGAGGAGCTCCCGGTGCACTTAAAAGTGCATAATCCAACACTTCAAACGCCATACATTTCAGATTATCTGTAGCTGTTCCTGCCACCATATTGTAAGAAAGATATGTGTTATCTTCCTCACCTTCCTGCTCAGATACAGGATAAGGAATCGTAATATCTTTACATGCAGAAAAAGCCTCCTGTTCCGGAATCACGGAATCTACAGAGAGCGCATCAAAGGAGGAGAGGTATTTTTTGTCAATGAAATCCAGTTTTTCCTCCATATCCATATTTCCATAAAGATAAATAAAGCTGTTTGACGGATGATAATATTTTCTGTGAAAATCAAGAAATCCCTCATATGTTAATTCCGGAACGTTCTCCGGATTTCCGCCGGATTCACATCCATATGGCGTATCCGGAAAGAGAGAATTCATGATTTCCCGCTCCAGCACTTCATCCGGTGACGAAAAGGCCCCTTTCATTTCGTTATATACCACGCCGTTATATTTCAGCGGTCCTTCCGGATTTTCCAACTGATAGTTCCAGCCTTCCTGACGGAAAATCTCCTCTTTTTTATAAATATTCGGATAAAAAACAGCATCCAGATATACGTGCATCAGATTCTGAAAATCCTGATCATTGCAGCTTGCCACAGGATAACATGTTTTATCCGGATATGTCATTGCATTCAAAAAGGTATTGAGAGAACCCTTTACAAGTTCTACAAAAGGATCTTTTAAAGGAAATTCCCTGGATCCGCAAAGAACGCTGTGCTCCAGAATATGCGCCACACCCGTACTGTCCTTAGGCGGCGTTCGGAATGCAATATTAAACACTTTATTTTCATCTTCGTTTTCAATCAGGAGAACCCTCGCTCCTGTTTTTCTGTGGCGAAGAAATGTTCCTTTGGAATGAATATCGGTAAGGTTCTCTTCTTTTACCACTTCATACGCTGTAAGATTTTCTGTTTTCATGGTTGCCTCCTGGTAGTTTCTATTTTTGTCTTTCATTCTTGAACGCCCTGCCGGAATCCCGGCAGGGCGGTTTGATACCATATCACATTATTATTTCAGTCCGCCTTCTCCCGGAAAATGAAGCTCATACATTTCCTTTGCAGCTTTGACAATCAGTTCCAGCTCCTTTTCCATACCAAGGGTAGCCGGAAGGATAATGGCAGTCTCATGCATATCTTTCTGAAGCTTCGCTTTCGCCTTATCTTCGCTCATACTCATAATACCGCAAAGCATACTCGTATAGGATTTATCTGACTCACAAAGCTCCATATAAACTTTTACAAGATGGCAACATTCTCTATACAGCAGCTCTCTCGCCCTCTCTCCTCCGTTTGCAAACTCCTGAAAGTGAAGCTTTTTGAGCTGTTTCTCTATATCTTTTTTCGCGCCTCTTGCACCGAAAAATTTATTTCCTGCGTTTCTGTTAAATTCCAGAATCATCCAAAGTGCCAGAAAACCGTCTGCCCTGGCATCCCCGCCTGTCTCTGCCTTATCTTTATAGCGGATCTCCCAGATTTTTTTACGGATTTCATTATTCTCCGGCTCTTCTCCCTGGGCTATGGAGTCTTCCAGAAGCTGTTTTCTTTTCAGAGGGTCATGCTCTCTATAGTATTGTGCTATTTTGGGTGTATCCATACTGCCTCCTGTCACGGTTTCTCGTAAGTAAGTTCAGTCTCTGCAAGAGAAAGCGCTTCTTCAATAACCTGATCCATATCCATATATCTGTACATACCGAGACGTCCGCCAAAAATTACGTTCTTTTCCTTCATAGCAAGACGCTCATACTGTGCAAAAAGATCTGTGTTTTTCGGGTCATTTACAGGATAGTAAGGCTCTTCTCCCTTTTCCCATTTTGCAGGATATTCTCTTGTAATAACTGTCTTTGGCTGTGTTCCAAAATCAAAATGCTTATGCTCAATGATTCTTGTGTACGGAACTTCGTAATCTGTATAATTGACAACTGCATTTCCCTGATAATTTTCCATATCAAGTGTTTCTGTCTCAAAACGAAGAGAACGATACTCCAACTCACCGTAGCAGTAATCGTAATACTGATCAATCATACCGGTAAAAAGAACCTTGTCTGCCTGAGCGGAAAGCTCTTCCTTGTTATCAAAGAAATCGGTATTTAAGCAAACCTGCACTCCTTCCAGAAGCTTTTTGATAATTCTGGTATATCCGCCTTTTGGAATACCCTGATACGGGTCTTTAAAGTAATTGTTGTCATATGTGTAGCGAAGAGGAAGACGTTTGATAATAAACGCCGGAAGGTCTTTACATTCTCTTCCCCACTGTTTTCTTGTGTAGCCCTCCACAAGTTTTTCATATACATCCTGTCCTACAAGAGCAAGCGCCTGCTCTTCCAGATTGCGCGGGTGTGTAATATGCATTCTTGCAATCTGCTCCTGTACCTTTGCCTGTGCTTCCGCCGGAGTTTTTACTCCCCACAGCTGATGAAAGGTATTCATATTAAACGGCATATTGTAGAGCTCGTCCTTATAAATAGCGATAGGAGAATTAATAAAATGATTAAATTCCGTAAACTGATTAATATACTCCCATACGTGCTTTCTTGAAGTGTGGAAAATATGCGCACCATAACGATGTACCTGAATTCCCTCCACCTCTTCTGTATAAATATTTCCTCCGATATGGTCTCTTCTGTCGATCACGAGACAAGTTTTGCCACAGCGAGTTGCCTCATGGGCGAATACTGCACCGAAAAGACCTGCGCCGACAATTAAATAATCGTATTTTTTCATGAAACAGCACTTCTCCTTTATTTCAAATTGGTATTATCATAACATATTTTACCTGAAAATGGTACCCCGAAGTTTTCTCCTTCGTTTTCTGCCCTTTCGAAGATATACATTTTTTATATACCAGATAACGGTATCTTCCCCGTAATCGTTTAAAATGCGAAGAAGCCCTTCCAGTTCTTTCTTTGTCTGAGGATGGATAAACCAAAGAGAATCCTTTCCTTTTCTATAATATTCAAGAGGCTTCTCCTGTGTATAGGCATCTCCCATATATGTTCTGCAGGCGCTGATCCTGTCCATGATCATCTCTGCTACATATTTTCTTGGCATCTGTGCGCCCATGATCACATGCTCTCCATCAAGAGAATAATCCACCCAGTGTTCAAAATGATGTCGGTTTCTTCCCTTATGATGAAGCCAGGATGTAGAAACGCCCGTCGCCTCTCTCTCCGCATTATTGGGACTTCTGTCTCCCTGATAATATTTACATCCCACAAGAAACTCTGTGGGAGAATACTTTGACAGGTCGTGAAGCAGTCCCTGTTTGTAAAGTCCTGCACGGAAACAATATTTCATAACCATCAATTTATGCTTTGTAATCGTTTTAAAATGACCCCAGGCCTTCATTCTGCCTCCTCCTGTCTGCCCGTCAAAACTACAATCGTGCGCGGCGCTGCCGCTATCGTCTTTTTATATTCTTTCTCTGACGGAAGAAATTTCCCGCCTTCTTTTAAATCTCCCGTATCCGCCACCTTTTTCCAGGAATAACCTTCCGGAAGATTAGGAAGAGCCAGGCTTCTTTCCTCCCAATGGAAGTTATACCCTACATAAATAAACTCATCTTTTCCTTCTTCTTCATAAGCACTGTAATACATCACACCGAAAAGACGGCTTGTATTTTCATAGCTTACGTACCATGCACGCTCCCCGTGAAAAGATATATCCGGAAAACCTTTCGCAAGATAATCGATTCCCTTTAATTCCTTCGGCATATGGAGAATGGGATGCGCAGCTCGAAACGCAAGAGCGTTTTTTACAAACTGAAAAAGAGAATCATTTCTTTTTAATCCTTTCCAGTCTGTCCAACCTACAGGATTGTCCTGGCACCAGGCATTATTATTTCCCTCCTGGGAATTTCCTGTCTCATCTCCTGCATAAATCATCGGGACTCCCTGACTTAAAGTCATCATAAGAAAGGCGTTTCGCATCTGGCGCTCCCGCATCTGGCGTACAGCAAGCTTTCTTGTATTTCCCTCTATTCCGCAGTTCCAGGAGTAATTGTAGCTGCTTCCGTCCTCGTTATTCTCTCCATTTTCTTCATTATGTTTATAGTTATAACTCACAAGATCATAAAGAGTAAAACCATCCTGGCAGGTCATAAAATTTACTACTCCGTTATAATTGCTGTTTCTTCTCACATGCCAGGACGCACCTTCTGCCATTCCCTCATCACTTTTTAAAAATCTGCGCATATCCTCGAGAAAAGAACGGTTATACTCTGCAAGCACACGCTTCTTGGGCTCTTTTCCGCCATAAAATCCCGAAAAATCGTATCCTGTCATCATAATCTTTGTATCTGAAAGAATCCCGTCTCTTAAAATCAATTCTGCCGGAACACCCTCGCCCTGTATATGAAAACCATCTATATGATAATAAGTTTTCCAGAACTGCAGCGCGCGAAGGGCTGCAAAAGGATTTGTTTCTCCCGGAAAATAAAACTCCATAATACATTCCATACCCGCTTTATGAAGGGCTTTTACAAAATCTCTCACCTCGTTCTGCACATTGTCCTCTGCGCAGTATGCCCGTTTCGGAGAAAGATAATAGCCTGACGCGTATCCCCAGTAATTTACCCGCTCGCTGTCCTTTCTGTCCGTAATGTATTCTTTCTCCTGTTCTCTCTCCTGTTTTACAGAAGGAACTTCCGGAAATTCATATGCAGGCATCAGCTCCAGGGTATTAACACCCAGTTCTTTCCAGTAAGGGATCATTTCTGTAAGACCAGCGAATGTTCCCTTTTTTCTTCCCATATTTGGCACAAGTTTTGTATATCCTCTTACATGGAGCTTATAAAGCACCATATTTTCATAGGAAATTCCAGGCGACTTATCACCCTCCCAGAAATATTTTTCTTCCGGAAGAAATCCGCAGCGCACTTTGTGCACATCTTCTGTCCTCTCCCCGAAATGCTTTTTTCCTCTGATACAGTAGGCAAAAGGATCCTGATATATTTTTCCGTCAATCTCATAATTATATTCATACGCTTCCCCGGAAATCCCTTTGACTTCCATCGCACAGATTCTTCCCATTTTCTCTTCTTCCGGGAATGGAAGAATATATTTGGGAGTCTTTCCTCCCTTTTTATAAAGAAGAAGTTTTACTGTTTCTCCTTCGGGGACATCAAGAGCAAAGTTATATCCTTCTGCTGTGCGGTTTGCCCCCAGAAGAAACGGATTTCCCTTCTCTGTCAACAACATACTTTCCTCTCCTCTCAGTTATGCTAAATGTTTATTGTAAGTTCTATCGGACAATGGTCTGAGCCCATAATCTCACTGTGTATCTTCGCATCGTCAAGCTTTGACGCAAGAGAAGGGGAAACGAGAAAATAGTCGATTCTCCAGCCTGCATTTTTCTCTCTTGCCTTAAACCGGTAAGACCACCAGGAATACGCCCCCTCAAGCTCCGGATAAAAATGCCGGAACGTATCCACAAAACCACTTTCCATCATCGTGGAAAAGCAGGCTCTCTCCTCATCTGTAAAGCCCGGATTGTTTCTGTTTGTTTTCGGATTTTTAAGGTCAATATCTTTATGCGCCACATTTAAGTCTCCACAGACGATCACAGGCTTTTTCTCCTGCAGATTTAAAAGGTAGGAAAGAAAATCTTTTTCCCACTGCATTCTGTATTCCAGACGGCGAAGCTCACTCTGAGAATTTGGCGTGTACACCGTAACCATGTAAAAATCATCAAATTCCAGAGTGATTACTCTTCCTTCTTTATCATGCTCTTCAATACCCATTCCATAAAAAACAGAGAGTGGCTCTTTTTTTGTAAAAACAGCCGTTCCGGAATATCCTTTTCTGTTTGCATAATTCCAGTACTGGTAATAACCGGGCAGATCAAGCTTTACCTGACCCTGCTGGCATTTTGTTTCCTGAAGGCAGAAAATATCTGCATCCAGTTCCTGAAAGCGCTCTTCAAAACCTTTTGTAAGGCAGGCGCGGATTCCGTTTACATTCCAGGAAATTAATTTCATCTATATGATTCTCCTTTATTAGATTAAATATAGTGTTTGCATACATGAGTGATTACATGGATTGTTCCGTGCTTCGCACTCTTATAATCACATAAATATTCTACCATATTTTCTCCGCACAACAAATGCTTTTGTGGTATAATTAAGAAAATTATTTAGGAAAAGAGGAAAGAAAATGGAAACTTATGAAATTTTTAAGGATCTTGCCATTATTCTGATTTCCGCAAAGCTCTGCGGTCTTCTTGCAGGTAAGCTCCACGCACCCCAGGTTGTGGGTGAGATTATTGCCGGTCTTTTAATCGGTCCCAGTATTTTAGGACTGGTACAACAAAATGAGCTTATAAGCGGCATGGCAGAAATCGGCGTTGTACTTCTTATGTTCTTTGCAGGGCTGCAGACAAATCTTCGGGATTTGATGCGGACGGGCTGGAAAGCTCTTCTCATTGCCTGTGCCGGAGTGTTTGTTCCCCTTGCAGGAGGTTATCTCCTTCACAGCGCTTATTATGGCTTTGCTCCAGGTGGTTCTTCTCAGTTTTATGCCTCTGTTTTTATCGGTGTCATTATGACAGCTACCTCAGTCAGCATTACCGTTGCCTCTCTTCAGGAACTGGGTTACCTGAAATCCGAAACAGGTACTACCATTATGAGCGCAGCTATTATCGATGATGTAATCGGCATTATTGTTCTTACCTTTGTCATCGGAATGAAAGACCCTACTTCAAAGCCATCTTCCGTTATTATCAGTACAGCGCTTTTCTTCCTGTGCGCGATTCTTTTCGGAGTAATTATTTACAAACTCTTTGCCATATTGGATAAACATTATCCGCATACAAGAAGAATCCCTATCTTCGGTTTTGTTCTTGCCTTCGCTATGGCATACATAGCCGAAAAATATTTCGGCATTGCAGATATTACAGGCGCCTATGTAGCCGGTATTGTCCTGTGCAGTATTGACGATTCCGAATATATTGCAAGAAAGGTAGATGTAAGCTCCTATATGCTGTTTGCTCCTATGTTTTTTGCAAGTATCGGTCTGAAAACAGACATTGAAGATATGAGTTCTTCTCTTCTTATTTTCTGCATTCTTTTCGTCATTGTAGCGCTAATTACAAAAATTATTGGCTGCGGTCTTATGTCAAAAATTCTAGGCTTTTCCACAGGGGACTCCCTGAAAATCGGCGTGGGAATGATGACACGAGGAGAGGTAGCCCTCATTGTGGCACAGAAGGGACTTTCTGTGGGAATGATTGAATCCAAATACTTTACAGCCGTCATTCTCCTGATCCTTGTTTCTTCTATCGTTACACCGATCGTATTAAAGCTTCTTTACAGAAAACACGCTTAGTGCAGGAATTGTATTGCTTTCCCCGAATGCTTCTGTTACAATGTGCTTATAAAAGAAAGAGAGGATAAATTTATGAGTGACGAATTATTTAACAACGGCGGCTGTGACCCAAGTGACTGTGCTTCCTGTCAGGCTGGCTGCAGCTCCTGCGGCTCTGATTTCGAAGAACACCGTACCATCACCCTTACTATGGACGATGATACAGAGGTGGAATGTGCCGTTCTTACCATATATCCGGTAAACCAGAAGGAATACATTGCCCTTCTTCCCCTTGACGAAGATGGCCAGAGTGAAAGCGGTGAAGTTTATCTTTACACCTTCTCCCGCACAGAAAACGGAGATCCGATGCTTGCAAACATTGAAGACGACGCAGAGTATCAGGCGGCTGCCGAGGCATTTAATGCTATTTTGGAAAATGCCAAAACAGTGGCAGAGGGCGGTCCGGAAGAGGAAGAATGGCTTCAGAACTGGCTTCAGAAATAACCCATTTCATAATTTTTTCAAAAATAGGTAGTGTAGATTATTGGAGCTGTTGACAAATTAAAAAATACCTTCCATATGATATAACTAATATCAAATATGGGAGGTATTTTTTGTGATGGGAAAGTCCTATAATCAATACAACAATTAACTAAAAATTTTTCTCGGTACTTCCTCATCGTATATTGTTACTTTTTCTTTTATCAGTTGATCTACCACCTGACAAATCGATTCTCTGAAGCTTTCTACGTATATATTTTCTTTGATTGCCAACGCATATTTTTTCATCTGTTCATTATCCAGCTCTTTTTCCGGTGTAAACATTGTCAGAATTGATATATTTAAGTTTCGACCAAATTTTTCACTTGAAAACAGCATAGTCACACATCTGTTTCTCTCACTTTTAAATCGGAAAATAAACGGAGATTCATATTCAACATTGGCAAGATTTAAAGCCTTTGCCGATTCCCTGCTAAGAGTAATCTCACCACCAAAATCTTTAACTAAATCCGAAAAAGCCTCTTCCATCTTTTCTTGCGAAATTTCTTGTCCACTGGCTAATGGTAACGTTTTTGTCCATTTTGACATCATTAATGAATATTCCAATGATTTATGCGTCATTTCCAGTTTTCTGAAGAACATATCATAAGCATCTTTATTCCAGGCTTCAACAGAACTGTCAAATAAAAATCCCTCCATATCTCTCACATCGAAAATTTTGATATTTGTATTTCCTCCGCTTTCAAGGAAACTAAGACGGTCCTGGTATTCAATTTCGAATTTTACTTTTTTATCAAAAAGCTGTCTTAATACTGCTCGCTCTAAATCATAAAGTCCCATCCATGCCAGACCAGATGCCAGTAAAAATCCTTCCTCTGTGCAACCAATCTCAATAATCTCATTAATCCAATCTGTAATACGCGCTTTTTCTTTACTTACAGTGTTCACTCCACCAACAGAATTTTTTGCGTAAATTAATGCCAGCAAATGTTCCACATTAATATTTAACAAACATTTTGGACTTTCATTCTGATTATCATTTTTAGACTGAGCATATATCTTTTGTTCATATTTCCATGTAGTACAACTGTTATCAATTTTACATCTGGCGGTATAAGCATCAAAAATAGAAGCCGCGGCATTAAACATATTCTGATCAAATAGTTTTCTACTTGCAACACACCACATTAATTCTGCTGCATAGTCAATAATATTAGACAACTCCGGATTTATTTTTTCATAATATTCCCCTAAATCCCCCTCTAAATTCGTGATTATTATTTTTATTTTGTCAAACAATTCTTCTATTCTGTTTTCAATATTTATCCCATAGCGCGGATTATTTGTTTTAAGAACACAATCTCCATATTGAAGAAAGTCTATATAATGGACTTTATTTTGTGCTTTATTTAACAGTTCTTCCAAAATATTAACTGCAGAATCAAATCTGCTATCTTCTTTATATGCACTGCGAAGACACATCATTGTTTTGAGCAACATAGATAAACAGTAATATCCTGGTTTATCTATATTTATTCTGATAACATTTCTTAATTGATTGACATGATCTGTCCATACTTTTAAAAAAGTGTGTTCATATGGTCTTTCTTTCGATTCCTTTTTTTCTTTCTCTAGCTCCCAAATATGATCGTAAAAATTTGAAAGGGATTCTTTGTTGCAGTTGCAATATATTTTTCTAGCAATAGCGTCATAATAACGATTAAGTTTACTACACCATGAATTATAATCCGAATCTAATACATTCTTTACTGCTTCAACCTGTTTTCTTTCTTTTTCTCGTTCCTCCTGTTCTTGTTCCTCTTTCCTCTGATACATTCCTATAAGCCCTCCGACTACAGCTCCTACAATTGCAAAGGATATTATTACAGAACCTCCCACACCTGTAGCTCCTGTGCCACCACAACTTATAATATAAAACACACAGGTACACAAGTCTAAAGCCAAGGCTGCTCCTGCACCTATAATTGCCCCTGATATACTTCCTAAAATAATATGAACTATCATTTTTCTCTTTCGCATCTCCTTCTAATTATTATTTTTAATATCATATAGCTTATAACCAATATACTGATTATCTGGGAAAATGAAATCACACCGAATTTTCCTCTTATTTCATCTCCTCTCCATATCTCAATTGTAAATCGAAATATCGCATACGCTAGTAAATACATATCCAATAATTTTGGCATTACCGTTTTGTTTTTTTCACAATAACAATATAACCCAAGTAAAAAGCAAAACAGCATGAATTCAAAAGCTGCTTCCATTAATTGAACCGGAATCCGTTTAACAATTTCCTGACTGTTATAAACTCCATAAGGAAATGCTATCCATGAATCACTTTTAACACCGTAACAGCAACCTGCAAAGAAACAGCCGACTCTTCCAAAGCAATGGAAAAGCGGAATCCCTATTGTCAAAATATCAGATAGCTCTTCAAAATTCTGTCTTCTGATTCTACATATGAAATATACCATTAATAGAACCCCAAACAATCCTCCATAATACACAATTCCTGATTGCATTATGCTTCCATACAGATTAAACTTTCCATTTGCAGCCAGATTTCCAAGTCCTGCACTCAGAACTCCAAATGCTTTTCCTCCAATCATCATTCCCGGCAGAACCATAATGATGTTAAATGTATATTTACGAACTAAATTCTTTTTAAACAAAAGATGATTCCACAAAAGAACAGTTAATACCGCACCAATACAGGAAAAAATAATATAGGTTGGTATCTTTTCTCCACCTAAATATATATATGGATACATTTGTTCATCCCCGCCTGTTATTTATTATTCCGGGGATATGTATACCTCCCGGATTTTCTTCTTTTTTCTTCCTCCAACAGCTCTGCTGATTCCATATTTTTTTCATATTGGGCGTTCATTATATCCTGAAGATCTCCTTCATCTGGAATCATAACATCAAAACTTTTTAAGGCATCCATAAAACCAGAAGAATTTCTTTCTGAATACTGAATATAACTGCTTTCCGATAGATTCATTTCTTTTTCCACTGCATTCTGTATATTATCTGCACCACTGTAAAATTCAAATCCCCCAGTGATTAATTCAAATGCTGTAGTAGCTATCATTCCACTTTTCATTAAGCGTTCCACTATTACAGAATACTTTTCTTCTCTTCATAAAAGACTTGCTCTTTTAGACAGATCCTCTGACTCTTTGCGAGCATCTATTGCCGCCTGATTTAGTGCATTTAATTGCATTTCTTCATTTTGCAACTCCTGAATGGTAGAATCCATTAATTCACCCATGTTTATTTTTGACAATAATGATTTTTTATCCTCTACTTTCTTCAGTTCTTCCGCATTACTGTCACTAACTGCCTGTATCTCCTGAATTTCTGTTTCATATTCTTTTGTATCTTCTCCTATTTGATCACTTAATTCCTGTCCCTGTGCAGAAATTTTCTCAAGTTCTGCCTTTAAGACTTCTGCACTTTTTGTCTTTGCTTCTTCAGATATGTTAGCTCCTGATAATTCTGTTATTACAGACAAAGCCTCCTGCTTCGAAGTTTCAAGGTCTTCCAGTTTCTCCTTCTTTACTCCCACCTCCCTTTTTATATCTGTAATTTTTTGCTTAGATTTTTCAATTGAAAACCCTGCCATATTTTTCTCCTCCCTTACTCTTGTGCCCATATATGAATTTTTGCACTAAACATTTTACTGTATGATTTTCCGGCTTCTGTAATAATACTCAAAGCATTTTCCTTCTTTTCACGAGAAATAAACTGCTCCGATAATCCCTGAATCTGTGCAGCTAAATTATTTTTTTCACGCACTAAAACAGTACAATTGTTATTTACAGTTTCAATATATCTATTCATGGTATCATTTGAAACATTATCAAATGACACCTTATCTAACTGTTCCGTAAGCTGTTCACATTCTTGCACAAGATTCTGAATAGATTTTTTTATTTTTTTCCATCTGTCCAGCTCTTCTTTTTTTCGCAAACCTACGTACTTCGGATGTTTCTTTTCATCCATCATCAATTCATATAATCGCCGGTCTGTAGGGGTATCTTCTCCATGTTCAGGAACAAGTGCCACCTGCATATCAAAGGGTCTGAGCAAATCTTCATATGTGTATAACGCATGACCTTTTGTGTATGTAGCCATATTTTCCAATTGTAATGCGCTTGCTGACATAGTACTTCCAACCAGTTCTCTGTCGTCCTGAGAAGTCAGCCTGTGTACAAGTTTAATATTCGTGTTTTTTATTACTTCCGGTGCCATAGCTGTCGGTAACTGGTCTGCAATAATAATCCCTTCCCTCAAAGCACGAACTTCCGCTAACATTTTTACAATAAATGCCGTTGCTGCAATTTTAGGGTTAGAGTCTTCCGGTTTATCTGCACTGGATTCAGAAGAAATTAAATTATGAGCTTCTTCTATAAAAATAACATGCCGAACCGGTTTTTCCTTATTTTCCAAAGGATTTACTTTTAAGGTTTCTCTGATCAATGTACAAAGTAGCAGCGTTACAAAATTGGCAGGTCCTTCTCCCAGTGATTCTAATTCTATGATAACAGGACGTTTCAACCATTCTTCCGGAGCCAGCATAGACTTTGGAGTATCAAACATTTCTTTCATTTCCCGTCGAAGTAAGCTTCCAATTCTGACCTCCAGTACAGATCGGATATTTCCCTTCATTTCTCCATCATAATTTGTGTTTTCCAATTCCTGTTCAAACTGTTTATATAGTTCTGACATTGTTGGGTATTCTTTATCTCCAATATTTATGTCCTTTTCGTTCCACCCATGTTTCTCATAAACAGCCTGAATTGCTCTGTCCAAAATAAATGGTGCCGGAGCTGGAATAGGAAATGCCCCTTCAAAAACCTGACACAATTTTCCTATATGTTCCGATAAGGTTAATCCTTTCGGAAATTCAAATGGATTTATTCGCAACGGAAAATCTGTACTGGCAGATGGGGAAAATACAATCAGTTCAGGAATATCAAATAATGCCAGTTCTCTGTACTCACGTTTCGCAGGTTCTAATACTAAGAATGGAATATGTGCCTTTTCTTCTGTTCCATCTTTCTTCCTAACCCTGTGATTCCATAAATTATTTGCCATATACAACATTGTATTTGTTTTTCCGGCACCTGGTACACCACACACAAACATGTGCTTTGGCAGCATATCAAATGGAATTTTCACATCATAGTTATTAGAATCTTTCCCCAGAGAAAATCCCGAATTTTTATGAACAGCAGCCGTTTCTTTTGACAATTCAATATTCTCGCCATCGTATAAAACCGGTAATCTGGTAAAAGCCGCCGCTTCTTCTAAGGTAAACGTAACAGGCCAATATATCATAGAACCGGGTGTTTCCTTGCTGCAGGACTCTTCTCTTGGAGGAATCTCATTCAAATCTTCCATTCCGAAAAAACTTCCTGTTTTCTCCAAAAGATTACCATTTCCTGTTTCCAGACATTCAGAAATGGCAGAATCTATCAACAACTTACTATATTGCTCGTCATTACTAAAAGAACATATTCTGCCTAAAAAACTCGGAGAAGTATCTATCGCTTTCAGCCAGTCCTCATACTGTTTTAAAACCTCATTCACATTCGGGTCTTTTTTCTCATTATGTATTTTGGAATACTCACTAATTCCAGTCTTTGAATTATAACTGTTTCTTAAATAAGTCAGAGGATTTTCAAAAGCTTTATGTATTTCCTCCTCCAGTTCTTTTTTCGCAAATAAGTCAACTCTGTAACAACATGGTTCATTAAATGATTCCATTAATTTAAAAATATTGTATAGCCGACAATGTTCTCTTATCTTCCAGTTAGGAACTACATAAAAATATGTTTTTTCGTTATTAACAGATGTTTCTAATATACGTTCCTTTTTCCGCATAAAGCACTGACAAGTATACATCGCAGAGTTTATCTCAGGTTCCTGAATCTCTGTAAAATTGAAGTAATTTGAAATTCCCGATGCTTTCACTAATTTCCTCATTTTATCAAAATACTTTTCATTTTTCTCAGGACTAGTAAATAACAATCGGATATTAATTTTATTACCTTCAGGACGCTCCGGAGCATAATCAAATAAAAAATGAATATTTACATTTCCTAACAATGCTGCGCGATAAAGCTGCCTTATAAACTGTGCCTGAGCATCAAGCATTCCTTCTATTCCTGATTCTTCAAAAACCTGATACTTACTCAAAGTTAAATCTGGAATAGTTTTTATCTCATAAGCTAACATTACATCTCTCCTAACAAGTAAAATTCCATATTTTCTGTACCCTTATTTATTCTCCTTTTATCCTACTTTATCTTTTTTTATCCTACTTGTCAATATAGTATGCCACAAAATGGTATCTTCTATATAAAAAGGAGATTAACTATGAAACCATTAAAAACTAAAGTAAGTATAACTCTTGATAACGATCTGGTTGTCAGTCTTAAAGAAATGGCGGAAGATGATGATCGCTCATTTAGTCAGTATATTAATTTGATACTGAAAGACTGGGTTTTACATCACAACAACCCACACAGCAAAACAAATTCTATTCCCTAAATATATCCTCAATTATAAGCACTGTTAAAAAAACAGATTTATCTAAAACAGGGGCAGATGTAACTTATACAAGCCACATCTGCCCCTGAGAGTAAAAAAATCTCCTGTAGAATACCAAATGTTAAAAACACCGATTTCTACAGGAGATTCCTATTTTAAGATTTAGAACCATCTATCGACAGCTCATTTATTTTGTTGTACTTCCAAAACCGCCGTTTCGAACGCCTTCTGCAGCGTCATCTACAGTGATTCCATACTCCACGAAAATCCCCTGCATAAACCCTGTTCCTGCAGGAATCACAAGAGTTTTTCCTTCGTTTGTATCATTTGTAAGCTTCGCAAAAATGTGCCCTTCATTGTCTGAATAAAAGTAGTCGCTGTCAATAATGCCTACTGTATTATTTAACTGCAGACGGTACTTAAATCCAAGACCACTTCTGGGATAACATTTCAAAACCCAGTCCTGTTCCATTTCCACGCGAATTCCCGTAGGAATTTTCACGGTTTCTCCAGGCTGTAATGTCACTTTAACAGGTGCAAAGAAATCATATCCTGCGCTTCCGGCAGTAGCCCGCACAGGAAGAGAAATTCCCTCATAAATCTCCTGTACTTCTTCCGCAGAAACTTCTCCAAAAGTGTCTTTCCAATCCTCCGCAAAACGTGCTTCGCTTACCTTATAAAATTTTGCAATTCTTCTCATATTCCGAATTTCTCCTTAATCCTGATAAAGAACTGCTTTTCCCTCTCTTAGAGAGGCGGGAACATCAATCACTCTCTGATTTGAAGAGCCCTTCCATTTAAGAAGCAGTTCTTTTTTGTCAACCTCAAACTCGCCGTCTACACAAACATCAAGATAACGGACAATCTCCAGATTTTGAATTTCTTCCCACAGAGAACCTGTATACAGCCAGATTGTTTTATCCGGATATTTCTCACGGATTTCCTTTGCAAGGACTGTCACACCCTCCACATTGGCAGGATGAAGCGGGTCTCCGCCGGAAAAGGTAATACCGCTTACATATGCCTTATCCAGCTCCGTCATAATCTCTCTGTGCTCCGACTCTGTAAAAGGAAGACCGCCCTTGGGATCCCAGGTGATGGGATTCTGGCACTCCCTGCAGCCGTGGGAGCAGCCTGCCACCCACAGAACTACACGAAGTCCGTCTCCGTTTAACATATCGTCTTTCGTTATATTATGGTATCTCATAATTTACGCTTCTTCCGGTACATCTTTCATACTGAAACTGATTCTTCCCATCTTGTCTTTTCCAAGGCAGATTACTTTTACCTTATCTCCAAGTGTAAGAACGTCTTCTACACGGTTGATTCTCTCTTTACAGATTTTGGAAATATGAACCATTCCTTCTTTACCAGGTGCAAATTCAATAAATGCTCCAAATTCCTTAATACTTACAACCTTGCCTGTGAAAATCTGTCCTGCCTCAAAGTCAGTTGCAATGATTTCCACCATTCTCTTTGCTTCTTCCATCATCTTCTGCTCTACACCGCAGATAGATACAGCGCCTTCGTCTGTAATGTCGATTTTTACACCTGTGCGCTCAATAATTGTATTGATGGTCTTTCCTCTCTGACCTACTACGTCCCCGATTTTCTGTGGGTCAATCTGAATCTGGATGATTTTCGGAGCATATTCTCCTACTGTCTCACGAGGCTTATCAATACATTTTTCCATAACCTCTGTAAGGATATACTCTCTCGCCTCTTTTGTTCTGCGGATTGCTTCCTCTACAATCGGTCTTGTGAGTCCGTGAATCTTAATATCCATCTGGATTGCAGTAATACCGTCATGTGTACCTGCTACCTTGAAGTCCATATCTCCGAAGAAGTCCTCAAGTCCCTGAATATCTGTAAGAACAATATAATCATCGTCTGTATCTCCTGTCACAAGTCCGCAGGAAATTCCGGCTACCGGTTTCTTAATCGGCACGCCTGCTGCCATAAGAGACATAGTAGATGCACAGATACTTGCCTGAGAAGTAGAACCGTTTGATTCAAATGTCTCAGATACAGTACGGATTGCATACGGGAAATCTTCCTCTGCCGGAAGTACAGGTACAAGCGCTCTCTCTGCAAGCGCTCCATGACCGATTTCACGGCGTCCCGGTCCTCTGGATGGCTTTGTCTCTCCCACAGAATAAGAAGGGAAATTGTAGTGGTGCATATATCTCTTAGATGTCTCAAATTCATCAAGACCGTCAAGACGCTGTGCTTCTGCAAGAGGAGCCAGTGTTGTCATAGTACAGATCTGTGTCTGTCCACGTGTAAACATAGCAGAGCCATGTACTCTCGGAATAATATCAACCTCTGCTGCAAGAGGACGGATCTGTGTGATCTCACGTCCGTCCGGGCGCTTGTGGTCTTTTAAAATCATTTTGCGGACTGTCTTTTTCTGGTACTGATAAACAGCTTCACCAAGAACAGAAAGCCACTCTTCTTTTTCTGCAAAAGCCTCAGCAAGCTTCTCTGTTACTTTGCGGATATTTTCTTCTCTTGTCTGCTTATCGTCAGAGAACACTGCCTCTTCCATCTCTGCCGGAGGAACGATTTCTTTAATTGCCTCAAAAAGTTCTTCCGGAACAGCGCAGGATTCGTAAGAATGTTTTTCTTTACCGCAGTCTGCAACGATTGTATCAATAAATTTGATGATTTCCTGGTTTACTTCATGCGCCTTGTAAATTGCCTCGATCATTTTATCTTCCGGAATCTCGTTTGCTCCGGCTTCGATCATAATTACTTTCTCTCTTGTAGACGCAACAGTAAGCTGAAGATCTGAAATGTCTTTCTGTGCAAGTGTAGGGTTGATTACATATTCTCCGTCAATCAGTCCCACCTGGGTTGTCGCACATGGACCATCAAACGGAATATCAGAAATGCAGGTAGCAATAGCAGAACCAAGCATAGCCGGAATTTCCGGATTGCACTGCGGATCTACAGACATAACCATATTCACAAGTGTTACATCATTTCTGTAATCTTTCGGAAAAAGCGGACGCATTGGTCTGTCAATTACACGGGAAGTCAGGATTGCATGCTCGCTTGCCTTTCCTTCTCTTTTATTAAATCCTCCCGGAATTTTTCCAACTGCATACATTTTCTCTTCATATTCAACACTTAACGGGAAGAAGTCAATTCCTTCTCTCGGCTCCTTTGATGCAGTTGCAGTAGATAATACAGTTGTATCACCATAGTGCATCAAAGCAGCACCGTTTGCCTGTTTCGCAACACGGTCAATATCTACAGTAAGGGTTCTTCCGGCTAATTCCATGGAATAACTTTTGTACATATTCTTTCTCCTTTTCTTCTTAATAGCTTCTTTAATGTCTTCTTTATATATATAAATAACTTATAAAGCAAGCAAAATAACAGCAAACAGGGGCGGATGGAAATCCGCCCCTTCCGCATACTAATTATTTTCTTAAACCTAATTTTTCAATCAGTGCACGGTATCTTTCGATGTCTGTTTTCTTCAGGTATGCCAGAAGACCACGGCGCTGACCTACCATTTTCAGAAGACCACGTCTGGAATGGTGATCTTTGTGGTGTGTCTTTAAGTGCTCTGTTAATTCCTGAATTCTTGCTGTAAGAACGGCAATCTGTACCTCTGGTGAACCTGTATCACCTTCACATCTTGCATATTCTTTCATGATAGCTGTTTTCTTTTCTTTTGAAATCATTTTGATTTCCTCCTTAAAATATTTTTTATTAAACCGCCGCATATTAAGAGATGGTCGGAGTGTCCTGTCTCTGAATAAGGGCTAAATTCACCTTCGTTAGTATAACACAAAGATTTTTTCCTGTAAACTCTTTTTTTATTATTTTGCTGCTGCTCGCATTTCTTTCTGTCTTTCTATCGGGTCCTCCTCAAGAAGAGAAAAGGCAATATTGGTAGCATGGTCTGACACACGCTCAAGACCGGATACTACATCTGAGAACATCATTCCCGCACTTGCTGTACACTCACCTCTTGTAAGACGCTGTACATGGGATTCCTGAAGATATCTCTCCGCATCGTCTACCTTATCCTCAAGCTCCAGAATTTCTTCCATATGCTCCTGGTTGTTATGTGAAAACATATCCAGTGCATAAGTAGTGACCTTAATTACCATATCAAGCATCTGAGACAGTTCTTTTTTGGCCTGATCACTAAAATCAATTCCCCGTTCCATCCTGGAAGCTGCGGCATCTGCAATGTTTTCCGCATGATCTCCGATACGTTCAATATCGTTCACTACATGGAACAATCCGCCAATACTTTTTGCGTCGTCTGAAGGAAGTGTCGTCTGATTGATTTTTACAAGATAATCTGTAATCGCATGATTGAGATAATCGATATTTTTTTCTGTTTCATACACTTCCTGAATTTCTTTTTCGTTCAGAGTAAGAAGAGCATTCATTGCCTTTTCCAGATTGGAAATTGCCATCTGTCCCATACGCTCCATTTCTCTTGTTGCATCAAATACAGCGGTTGTCGGGGAAAATACAGATTTTTCTCCGATAAACTGCAGTCCCAGCGTATCCTGATTTTTCTTTTCTTCTCCGCGCACAAGAAAACCTGTCAATTTTACAATCTGCTTGATAAACGGAGCAAGAAGAACAACTTCTGCGAGTTTTATTAAGGTATGCGCATTTGCCACCTCTCGTCCCGGATTCCCTCCGGAAATGTAAGAAATAAACTGAGTGATCGGTTCAAGCGCCACACTTAAGATAACGTAAATAATAAAGGTTCCGATAATATTAAACACAAGATGAATCAAAGCAGCCCGCTTTGCCTCTCTCTTTCCGCTTAAACCGGCGAGAAGGGCAGATACGCAGGAACCAATGTTACAGCCCATGATAACAAAGAAACAGATACGTATGTCAAGAAGCCCCTGGTTTGCAAGAAGAAGCACAATACCGACTGTAGCAGAAGAGCTCTGAAGGACAGTTGTAACAGCAAGTCCCACAAGTACAGCCAGAAAATGGCTGGTAAGAGAACCCATAATCTCCACTACCTGAGGAGACTCCCTCAAAACGGACATAGAATCTGACATGGTGGTAAGACCCATGAACAGAATACCAAAGCCCAGAAAAACTTCTCCGATACGCTGCACCTTTACTTTTTTAAAAAACATCATCATGACCACGCCTGCCATAACAATCGCCGGTGCAAGGGCAGAAAGGTTAAATGATATTAACTGAGACGTTACGGTTGTTCCAATGTTGGCACCCATTATTACACCGGCTGCCTGATACAGGTTCATAAGTCCTGAATTTACAAAACTTACGACCATAACTGTAGATGCACTGGAGGACTGGATAATTGCAGTGAAAAATGTTCCCACAAGGATTCCTCTGATAGGCGTCTTTGTGAAAAACTCCAGAATGCTTCGCATCTTGGCGCCTGCAACTTTTTCAAGTCCATCGCTCATCTGTTTCATACCGAACAAAAAGAGGCCCAAACCTCCCATTAGTCCAAGAATAATCTCTGCCATTCCTAAATATTCTCCCTTGTATTTTCTCTGTTTCGTCTGTCAAAATATTCCCGCCCCAAAGCTGCATCTGCGAAAATCTGCCGCCTCAAGGACTCAAGAGACTCAAATTTCTTTTCCGGGCGCTGGTAATGAAGAAATTCCACTTTACACTTCTGACCGTAAAGATCTTCTTCGCAGTCAAAAAGATGGGTTTCCACCCCTAAGAATTCTCCTCCAACTGTAGGCTTATACCCAATGTTCGTCACACCGGAAAAGCATCTGTTTCCAAAATAAGACATTGTGGCATACACTCCGCTGGGAGGCATAAGTTTGTCTTTGGAGGGAATGATGTTTGTAGTAGGAAGCAGAAGCTTATGTCCCAGTCCTCTTCCATGTTCTACTGTACCCTCTGCAAAAAAATTCATTCCCATAAGTCTTTGGAATTTTTCCATGTTTCCTTTTTTTAACTCTTCCCTTATATAGGTACTGCTGATTTTTCTATGTCCTTCCATTTCTTTTGAAATGACATCTGCATGAAAACCGTATTTTCTGCCCATCTCTTTTAAAAGAGACGGAGTTCCCTTTCTCTCATATCCGAAACGATAATCCTCGCCTACTGCCACATATTCTGCCTGCAGATCACCCACCAGAATTTCTTTTACGAAATTTTCGGCTTTTATATGGCGGATACGCTCATTTAGCGGACATTCCAGAAGAATGTCCACACCCATTTTCTCCACAAGCCGGCACCTTTCTTCTCTGGACAGAATCATCTTTTCCGACACATCAAAAGCAAAAAGAACTGTGGGAAGCCCAAACTCTTTTTTCTGTCTGACAATACTTTTTACAAGTTTCTGGTGGCCTTTGTGAATGCCGTCAAACTTGCCGAGCGTAACTGCACTTTTTGAGAGCCGCGGAAACTCTTCTGTTATTTTCAAGTATTCCATATGACACTCCTATATTTACACAAACATTTTCACAGGAAAATACTGCTGTCTATTTTGCTTCCACTGATAAATCCCTATGAAAACTCCGCTGCTTGTGTACATGCGAACCCAGCCTTGTCTCACTTCGCCTTTTACAAGTCCCTCGTGAAGAGGATTTCCATTTGCAAGAAGACGTTCTCCCTCTTTCTCTGCATATACAGCAGGATAAGAAGAAAGCACCTCTTCCACAGAAATGATTTTTTCTTCGATAGTTCCGGATTTTACGGCATCTTCCGTCTCCTGAAGCGTCATACTCTGCTCCAGAGTAAAGTCTCCGGATTTTGTCCGGAGAAGAGCCTCCATTGCTCCGCCACAGCCAAGTTTTTCTCCCATGTCGTGACAAAGTGTCCTGATGTATGTTCCCTTACTGCAGGAGACACGCATTTTTACAAGAGGAAGATTAATCTCCAGAATTTCAATCTGGTAAAAATGTACAGGGCGGGCTTTGCGCTCCACCTCTTTTCCCTCTCTGGCAAGCTCATACAGTTTTTTTCCGTTCACCTTAAGAGCAGAATACATAGGAGGAACCTGAAGCTGCTCTCCGAGAAAAGAAGCCGCAGCTTTTTTTATTTCCTCCTCTGTCACAGAAACGTCTTTTTCTTCCAGGATCCTTCCTGTCATATCCTGCGTATCTGTAGAAACACCAAGACGCATCAATGTCTCGTATGTCTTTTCTTTTTCTGTAAGAAGCTCCACAAGGCGTGTTCCTTTTCCAAGAGCCACCGGAAGAACTCCCTCAGCCTCCGGGTCAAGCGTTCCCGTATGCCCTATTTTTTTCATATGAAGGATTCCCCGAAGCTTTGCCACCACATCATGAGAGGTATAACCTTTTTCTTTTCTGATTACAATAATTCCATTCATATTCTGTCGTCAGTCGTCCTGTTCCTGAAGCTGTTTTTCAATCTGCGCCGTAATGTTGTTTACTACATCATGCATGGAGCCCTGCAAATCGCAGCCTGCAGCTCTTGTGTGACCTCCGCCTCCGAAAAATACAGCAATTTTGCTTACATCAACTTTTCCATTGGAGCGCATAGATACCTTAAATGTCTGACTCTCTGTCTCATAAAGGAACAGGGCAACCTCCACTCCCTGTGTCAGGCGAAGCTGGCTCACAATTCCGTCCAGATCTTTTCCGTCCACACCGTAGAAATCCATATCCTTCTTTTTCATGTATCCTACAATACATTTTCCACTCTGAAGCATAATGCTTTCTGCAAGCACACGTCCCATTACCTGATTCTGAATGTATGTCTTCTGATAAAAAGATTCATCAATAATTCGACTGAAATTAAAGCCGGTTTTCATAAGCTCGCCTGCAATGCACATCGTCTCTGGAGTTGTGGAAGAATACTGAAACACACCCGTGTCGTGTGCCATTCCCGTATAAATGGAAGCAGCAACAGCACGGTTTACCTTTTCTTTATCCAGAAGTCCGTAAAGCACCTCACTGGCAGAGCTTATATCTCCCCGGATATAATTTATATCTGCAAACCCCGGATTGCTGATGTGATGATCAATACATACTGTTTTTTTCGCACTTTCAAAATATTCTCCTGCAGGTGCGATCCGCTCTTTTGCACTTACATCACAGGTAACAAAAAGATCGTATTCTTTTTTACCATCAATTGCTGTCTTTATCTCATCAATCCTGTCAATGTGACCGAATACCGGTTTGGGATTGTCAAGATATATATCGACCTGTATCTCCGGATACCACTCCTTTATATACAGATACAGAGCCATACAGGAGCCCACACAGTCCCCATCGGGACGTATGTGGCCTGAAATGCACATTGTCTTTACCTGCTCCAGTACCTCTGAAATATTATTCATACGCGCTCTACCTCGCTATTCTTCTGTCTCCCTGCCGGAAGCATCTTTCTTTGCCACATCATCAATAAGTTTTGACATATTTACACCGTATTCAATGGACTCGTCAAGAATAAAGCGAATTTCCGGAGTATTGCGGAGATTTAAGTTTCTGGCAAGCTGTCTTCTGATATAGCCCTCTGCGCTTGAAAGTCCCTTAATGGTATCTTCCTTTGCTTCTTTTGAGCCAAAAACACTGATATATGCTTTACATGTTTTTAAATCAGGAGCAACCTCCACAGCCATCACAGATGTCATTGGGTGAATACGCGGGTCTTTGATCTCATTACGGATAATTGTGCTTAACTCTTTCTGCACTTCTCCGTTAATCCTGGTATTCTTAATGCTGTTTTTTCTCATTTATGCCTCACTCCTATCTTGGCACTTCCACCATGATATATGCTTCTACTATATCATCTTCTTTTAAATCATTAAAGTTATCAAATACGAGACCGCATTCATATCCTGCTTTTACTTCTTTTACATCATCTTTAAATCTCTTAAGAGATGCAAGATCGCCCTCAAAAATCTGATCGCCTTCTCTGGAAATACGAACCTTACAGTTTCTCTGGAAATATCCGTCCAGAACGTAGCTTCCTGCGATTGTACCTACACCAGAAGCTTTGAAAAGCTGACGAACCTGTGCATGACCAATTACTTTCTCCTCAAATACAGGATCAAGCATACCCTTCATGGCAGCTTCTACATCTTCGATTGCCTGGTAGATGACACGGTACAGACGCATGTCTACACCTTCCTGCTCTGCAAGCTGTTTTGCAGTTGCATCCGGACGAACATTAAATCCAATAATAATAGCATTGGATGTTGCCGCAAGGCTTACATCAGATTCATTGACAGCACCAACACCGCCATGAATTACTTTTACTACAACTTCTTCGTTGGAAAGTTTTGTAAGGCTCTGCTTTACTGCTTCCACGGAACCCTGTACGTCTGCTTTGATAATAAGAGGGAGCTCTTTTAAATCGCTTGCCTGAATCTGATCAAAGAGATTATCAAGAGAAAGCTTGCCTTTTGTCTCTTCAAGAAGACGGTTCTTATTCTCAGATACAAACGCTCCTGCGAAGTTTTTCGCCTCTTTATCACTGTCAAAGGACATGAGAATTTCACCTGCATTTGGAACGTCTCCAAGGCCGAGAATCTCAACAGGAGTAGACGGACCTGCTTCTTTTACTCTGCGGCCCTTGTCATCCATCATTGCACGAACCTTACCACTGCATGCACCTGCCGCAATAAAATCTCCTACATGAAGGGTTCCCTTCTGTACAAGGATTGTTGCCACAGGACCTTTTCCTTTGTCAAGCTGCGCTTCAATAACAAGACCGCGCACGGAACGCTTCGGATTTGCCTTAAGCTCGCATACCTCGGCTGTCAGAAGAATCATCTCAAGAAGGGTTTCAATTCCCTCGCCTGTATGTGCAGATACCGGAACAAAAATAGTGCTTCCGCCCCAGTCTTCAGGAATCAATTCATACTCGGAAAGTTCTTGTTTTACGCGCTCTACATTTGCGCTTGGCTTATCAATTTTATTGATGGCAACAATAATCTCAACGCCTGCTGCCTTGGCATGGCTGATCGCCTCTACCGTCTGCGGCATCACACCGTCGTCTGCTGCAACAACAAGAACTGCAATATCTGTGGAATTTGCACCACGCATACGCATGGCAGTAAACGCTTCATGTCCCGGTGTATCCAGGAATGTGATCTTCTGATCATTTACATTTACAACATAAGCACCGATATGCTGAGTGATTCCGCCTGCCTCACCTCTTGTAACACTTGTATTTCTGATCGCATCCAAAAGGGAAGTTTTACCATGGTCAACGTGACCCATAACACATACAACAGGAGGTCTCGGAACCATCTTGGACTCATCTTCCTCTTCTTCTTTCAGAAGTTCCTCGATTACGTCTACTTTTTCTTCCTGCTCTGCAATAATGTCATATTCCAGCGCAATTTCCTGTGCTTTTTCAAAATCAATTTCATGATTTACCGTTACCATAATTCCCTGCATAAACAGTTTTTTTACAATGGCAGACGGCTGCATTTTCATTGCTTCTGCAAGCTCACGGATTGTCATTTTCTCCGGAAGTGTAATTTCCTTAACCTCTGGTTTTTTCTCTTCCTGTTTTGGCTGCGGAGTTGGTTTCTGAAGCGCTTTCGGAAGTCTCTGATTCTGGCGTCCGCCTCCCTGGTTTGGTCTTCTTCCGCCACCCTGATTCTTCTCAAAATCTTTCTTTTTATTCTTGTTTTCTCTGTCGCGCTCTCTCTTACTGTCCTTGGAAGTCTTAGTAAGCTCCGGTGCAAACGCCATATCTCCGGAACTGCTGCTCTTTCTTCCACTCTGACGTCCGCCTCCGCGGTTCTGTCCATTTCCGAAACGGCTGTCACGGCCGCTGTTATCCCTGCCGTCTCTTCCATCTCTTCCATCATTTCTTCCAGGACCACCCTGTGGTCTTCCCTGAGAAAATCTTCCTCTGTTTTCACGGTTTTCTCTGTTATCTCCAGGTCTTACACCACGTCCTGCGCTCTCTCCATTTCTTGCAGGACGGCTGTCTCTTCCCTCTCCGCTTCTCGGAGCGCGGTTCTGATTCTGGAAACGGGAGTTGTCTCTTCTCTCCCCTCTTTCTCCTGTACGATTGTCTCTCGGTGCTCCTGTTCGGCTCTGCGCACCATTGTTTCTCTGAACTCCTGCAGTCGGACGGCTTCCGGAGCCTTCATTCTGCTTCTGAGAAGCATTTCCCTGCGGAGTTGGTTTTGTCTCCTGCACCTTTGCACCCTGCGGGCGTTTCTCATTGTTCCCCTGTGGGCGTACCGGCTTTTTGTCACCTGCCGGTTTTTTTCTGTTTTTTCCTCCGTCACTTGCATTCTGTGCGTGGAATACACGGATAATGTTTTTCTTTTTCTTCGGTGTTTCCGCCTCTGCGTTCACCGCTGTTACTTTTTCTTCTGTCTTGGGAGTATCCAACTTTGTCATTTGCTCCTTTCCCATATTTCTAAATTTTTGTTTTACCATAGCAGCCTGTGCTTCGTCCACATTGCTCATGTGGCTTTTTATATCTATGCCGCCGGATTTTAAACATTCGATTACTTCTTTGTTCTGCCTGCCAAGTTCTCTGGCAAGCTCATGTACTCTGATTTTCGACATTTACATACCTCCTTCAAGAGCACGATGTCCTTTCGGACTATTTTTCATGCTGTACGCATTCTTTTCCCAGTTCCTTCATAATTGCTTTCGCAAAATTTTCATCCTGTACGGCAAGGCAGGCACGGTATTCTTTTCCCATTGCCCTGCCCAGGCTTTCTTTATCTCCATAAAAATAAATCGGAACCTGGTAAAAGCTGCACATATTCCGAAATTTCTTTTTCGTGTTTTCAGAGGCATCTTCTGCTGCCACAACAAGAAATCCATTTCCCGTTTTTACGGACTTTTCAGTAGAAAATTCTCCACTTACTATTTTTCCCGCTTTCGTGGCAAGTCCTATCAAAGATAAAATTTTACTGTTTGTCAATCTGTGCAAACTCCTTTTTCAGCTCTTCATAAACAGCTTCGGGAATCTGGGTCTTCAAAGACCTTTCCAGACCGCGATTTTTCACCGCCTTTTCCAGGCATTCTGCCGAGCGGCATATATAAGCGCCGCGCCCGTTCTTTCTGCCTGTGGCATCGAGAAGAATTTCTCCCTCTGCTGTTTTTAAGACTCTGAGCATTTCTTTTTTATTTTTCATTTCCCTGCAGCCGGTACACTGGCGCATGGGAATTTTCCCCTTTGTACTCATACTTCTTCATCTGCCGCTTCTTCCGGCTTCTCTTCCAAAGTGTCGTCAGAAGCTGCTTCTGTCTCAGAAGTCTCTTCTGTCTCAAAAATCTCCTCATCTGCAGAAATTTCTTCTGCCTCAGAAGCTTCCTCTGATTCTTCTGTCTCTGTGGACTCTTCCTCGTAATCGTAGAAATCGCCGGATTCTCTTGCCTGTGTCTCGCTCTTAATGTCAATCTTAAATCCTGTCAGCCTTGCTGCAAGGCGGGCATTCTGTCCTTCCTTACCAATTGCAAGTGAAAGCTGATAATCCGGAACTACAACAAGAGCGGATTTTTCGTCTGGGTCTGCCATAACTGCAATTACTTTTGCAGGGCTTAACGCATTTTCAATTAAAATTGCCGGATTTTCATCCCAGTTGATAATATCAATTTTCTCTCCGCGAAGCTCATTTACAATCGCTCCTACACGGGCACCGTTCATACCAACACAAGCACCTACAGGATCTACGTCCGGATCGTTGCTCCATACAGCAATCTTTGTACGGGAGCCTGCCTCACGGGCAATGCTCTTGATTTCCACTGTTCCGTCTTTCACCTCTGCGACTTCAGACTCAAACAGTCTCTTTACAAGTCCCGGATGTGTTCTGGAAACAAGAATGCGAGGACCTTTCGGTGTATCCTTCACCTCAAGAATGTATACCTTAATACGCTCTGTAGGTTTGAACACTTCTCCTTTTACCTGTTCGTTTTCACTTAATACAGCATCTGCTTTTCCAAGGTTAATGCTTACATTCTTGCCCATTACGCGCTGTACGATACCGGTTACCACTTCTTTTTCAATTCCGTAATACTGATCGTAAAGAACTTTTCGCTCCTCCTCACGGATTTTCTGAAGGATTACGTTTTTTGCGTTCTGCGTTGCGATACGACCAAATTCTTTCGACTGGATCTGTACTTTTACAACGTCTCCCACTTCTGCATTTACGTTTATTTTCTGTGCTTCTGCCAGAGAAATCTCAAGTGCCGGATCCTCCACGAACTCGGCTACTGTTCTGTCTGCATACACACTGAAGTCACAGGTTTCCGGATTAATGGATACATGTACGTTATCTGCCTTTCCAAAGTGGTTTTTACATGCCTGGATCAAAGACTGCTCAATTGCCTCCAGAAGAGTATCCTTACTGATATTTTTTTCCTTTTCCAGAACATCCAGCGCTTCCATTAACTCTCTGTTCATTTTTTTCTTTTCCTCCTAATTTTGTTAAAAGCTGAGTTTTAAAATTCAATCGCTAACCTGATGAGAGCAATGTCTTTCCTGTCAAGGATTCTTGTCTCTTCATCTTCCTGAATTGTCACTGTACTGTTATCATATGCGGTTAAAACACCACAGAATTCTTTTTGTTTTTCGATTGGCCGGTAGGTCCGCACCTCCACCAGCTTGCCCATGCTTCTTGCAAAATCTTTTTCCTTTTTCAGCGGCCTGTCAAGTCCCGGGGAACTGATTTCCATAATGTAACTGTCCTCAATAAAGTCCTTCTCGTCCAGCTTATCACTGAAAATACGACTTACTGCCTCACAGTCGTTTACGGTAATACCGCCCGGTTTGTCAATATATCCCCGGAGATACCAGTTTCCCGCCTCTTTTACATATTCCACATCTACAAGCTCAAATCCGCAGCCTTCTACAATAGGAGTAAGAAGTGTTTCTGCATACTTCTCGTATTCCTCCCGCCTGCTCATGTTTCCCACCTGCCTTTCTTATTTCAGCAAATAGGAGTGGGCAAATGCCCACTCCTATGCCGGTAACCTCTAAGTTTCTTTTTCTATTCTAACACCAATGTCCCGGAAATGCAAGCCTTTTCCTGATTTTTTCAGATTCTTGGCTTAATTCCCTTCGTATCTCTCTTTCCAAGACGCACTTTATGAAGTGGATATTCTTTATTTCCATAAGAAATCGAGTATTCTTTATGTCCTTCCAGAAGATATGCATGTTCCAATTTATCTCCTTCTGCAAGTTTCATTCCTCTCACACCAACCGCCGTCTTTTTCATGGAAGTCACTTCCTGTTTCAAAAATCTCAAAAAGCTTCCGCCGGTGCTTTGCAGCACTACATGCTCCATCTCATCTGCAGGCGCCACAAAAATAAGCCTGTCTCCCTCTGTAAGCTTCGTAGAAGCAATGGTTCGTTTTGATACATTAAATTCTGCTCCGTCCACCAGCTTGCACATGGACATTTCCGTAACAAAAAGAAGTTTGCTCTGTCCGATTCTGGAAACAGGAGCAACATAAAGCATCTGCTCTGCTCCGCTGTCATAATTGCTCAGATTGTCTGCCGGAACGCCCTTGTCACGGAAACGTCCCATAGGAATATCTGCCGCCTTTATGGTGTGCATTTTTCCCGCATCTGTGAAAATACAGATTTTATCTGTATTCATACAGGTAAACACGAATTTATTTTCACCGTGAGCAGCTTCTTTGTTTCTCTCATAAGCCGCTTTGTCAATGAGCTTCATATATCCGAAACGGTCCATCAGAAAGCATACTTCCATCTCTTCCATCTTTTTCTCTTCGTAAACGGCTTCTTCTCCATTTTCAATTACCGTCTTTCTTGGGGTTCCATACTCTTTTTTGATAGAATCCAGTTCTTTTGTAATCACACCAGCCATAGAATCGTAATTTTCCAGAATATCCTGGTAACATTCTATATTTTTCATGGTTTTTTCGTATTCGGCTTCCAGAGCCTCCATTTCCAGACCGATCAGACGGTAAAGGCGCATATCCAGAATCGCAGTCGCCTGATTTTCTGTAAAACAAAGTTTTGACGCCGCCTTCTCACTTGCCTTTGTCCGGAAACGGATTCCTTCTGTCTCACCACTCACAAGACACTTCTTTACCTGTTCCCGGTTTTTACTGCCACGAAGAATTTCAATAATCAGGTCAATCACATCACACGCTTTAATAAGACCTTCCTGAATTTCTTTTTTCTCCAGTTCTCTTGAAAGAAGCGTATTATATTTTCTTGTGGTGATTTCAAAGAGAAATTCCACATGATACTCGATTACTTTTTTTAGACTTAAAGTTTCCGGTCTCCCGTTTGCTACGGCAAGCATATTCACGCCAAAAGTATCCTCAAGTCTTGTTTTTTTGTAAAGCATATTTGTAAGATTTTCCACATCTGCGTCGCGTTTCAGCTCCAGCACAATGCGGATTCCCTCTTTTGAGGACTGATTGGAAATGTCTACAATATCCGTAGTTTTTTTTGTCTCTACAAGAGTTGCCACATCATTCAAAAACTTTCCGATATTAGCTCCCAGCATAGTATACGGAATTTCTGTGATCACAAGCTGGCGTCTGCCGCCTTTTAATTTTTCAACCTCTACTTTTCCCCGGAGACGGATTTTTCCGGTTCCCGTTTCATATATTTTCAGAAGTTCGTCTTTATTAATGACGATCCCCCCCGTTGGAAAATCCGGGCCTTTTAAATAGCGCATCAGCCCTTTTACACTGATGTCATTGTTTTTCATATAGGCTTTTACCGCATCTGCCACTTCACCCAGATTGTGCGGTGGAATACTGGTCGCCATACCGACTGCAATTCCCTCCGCTCCATTTACAAGGAGATTGGGAATCCGTACAGGAAGAACCTCCGGTTCTTTCTCTGTCTCATCAAAGTTCGGGAGAAAATCCACCACATTTTTATCAAGATCCTCAAGGAACACCTCCTGGGTCAGCTTTTCCAGACGTGCTTCTGTGTATCGCATAGCAGCTGCGCCGTCTCCCTCTATGGAACCGAAGTTTCCATGACCGTCCACAAGTGTTTTTCCCTTTTTAAATTCCTGCGCCATAACAACAAGCGCCTCATAGATAGAACTGTCTCCATGCGGGTGGTATTTACCCATCGTATCTCCCACAATACGGGCACATTTCCTGTAAGGTCTGTCATAACGGATTCCAAGTTCATACATATCATAAAGCGTTCTTCTCTGCACCGGCTTTAAACCGTCCCGCACATCAGGAAGGGCTCTTGATACAATTACACTCATGGCATAGTCGATATAAGACTTCTGCATGATTTCCGAGTAATCTGTGCGAATAATATTGTCCTGTTTTGTTTCCATAATCAATCTATCTCCTAAATATCAAGCTCTGCGTCCTGTGCATGTTCATAAATAAATGCCTTTCTCGGCGGAACTTCGCTTCCCATAAGAATTTCCGTAACGCTGGAGGCAAGACGGGCATCCTCGATTTCCACGCGCTTCATCATTCTCGTTTCCGGATTTAAAGTAGTATCCCAAAGCTGCTGGGCATCCATCTCTCCAAGACCTTTATATCTCTGAAGAGTAAAAGTTCCCGACTTATGGGTTTTCCGGTAATGCTCAAGCGCCTTGTCATCATAGAGATATTCCTCCGGTCCCTTTTTCGGCATTACTTTATATAAAGGCGGCATGGCAATATACACATGCCCCTCATAAATCAGCTCCGGCATAAAGCGGTAAAACAGAGTAAGAAGAAGGGTGGAAATATGAGCGCCGTCCACATCCGCATCTGCCATGATCACAATTTTATCGTAACGGAGCTTTGTAATATCGAAATCATTTCCATATCCTTCGGAAAAACCGCACCCAAAAGCATTGATCATAGTTTTAATCTCCGCATTTGCCAGAACCTTGTCAATCGTTGCTTTTTCTACGTTCAGAATTTTCCCTCTGATCGGAAGGATTGCCTGATAATTTCTGTCTCTTGCTGTTTTCGCAGAACCACCGGCAGAATCTCCCTCCACAATAAAAATCTCACAGAGAGCCGGATCTTTTTTCTCACAGTTCGCAAGTTTTCCGTTGGAATCAAAGGAATACTTCTGCTTCGTGAGAAGATTCGTCTTCGCACGTTCTTCTGTTTTTCGTATTTTCGCTGCTTTTTCCGCACAGGAAAGCACTGCCTTTAAAACCTCAAGATTCCTGTCAAAATAAAGGACAAGCTGTTCTCCCATCACTTTTCCTGTTGCTCTTGCCGCATCCTGGTTGTCAAGTTTTGTCTTTGTCTGTCCCTCAAACCTTGGAGCCGGGTGCTTAATAGAAACAACAGCAGTCATTCCGTTTCTAATATCCGCACCTGTAAAATTAGCATCTTTATCTTTGAGAACGCCAATTTCACGGGCATACGTATTCATAACCGTCGTAAAGGTTGTCTTAAAACCGGTAAGATGAGTCCCTCCCTCTGCATTATAAATATTATTGCAGAATCCAAGAACATTTTCCCGAAATTCATTTGTAAACTGAAACGCAGCCTCCACCTGGATTCCTTCTGCCTCACCTTTTATATAAACAGGCTCGTGTAGCGTTTCCACATTGTGGTTCAGATCACGGATAAAGCCGATAATCCCCTCCGGCTCATGGAACTCAATTTTTTCCGGTTCGTCTTTTCTTTTGTCCTCAAAACAAATAGTAAGCTCGGGATTTAAGTATGCTGTTTCATGAAGGCGGCTTTTGACCTCTGTTGCGGAGAATCTTGTCTTTTCAAAAATCTCCGGATCAGGAAGAAAATTAATGCAGGTTCCTGTCTGTTTTGTTCTTCCAAGCTTTGGAAGCAGTCCCTCTTCCAACTCAAGCGCAGGAATTCCCCTCTCATAATAATCATGGTGAACATATCCGTCCCTGCTGATTTTTATATCAAGATATGTGGACAGAGCATTAACAACAGAAGAACCTACGCCATGAAGACCACCGCTTGTCTTATACGCAGAATTGTCAAATTTTCCTCCTGCATGTAAGGTCGTAAAAACAAGACGCTCTGCGGAAACGCCTTTTTCGTGCATATCTACAGGAATCCCTCTTCCGTTATCTTCCACTGTACAGGACCCGTCTTTTTCCAGCACTACATGAATCCTGCTGCAGTATCCTGCCAGGTGTTCGTCCACTGCATTATCTACAATTTCATATATCAGATGGTTCAGTCCTTTTCTGGAAACACTTCCTATATACATACCAGGACGTTTTCTTACTGCCTCCAGTCCTTCCAGAACAGAAATACTGGCTGCGTCATAGGTGTTCTTTTTTGGCATTCTTCCATTCCTTTCTAAAACTTGCGCATTTAAAACCGGCACCTTCAAAAAAGTGCCGGTTCATTTTCTTTTCATATTGTATATCAGAAAACATGTTTGGTCAACACCAAATTCTCTTTGTTTTCAATGCGCTTTCTCCTTTTGAAAAATTTTTTTATTTTTTTCAAAAAAAAGCTTGCATTTTATCAAAACTTGTTATATACTAAGCAAGTCGGTTGAGACAACACAAAAACATATGACATAAGGCCAGTTGGTCAAGGGGTTAAGACGCCGCCCTCTCACGGCGGAAACACGGGTTCGATTCCCGTACTGGCTGCTATAAATATCAATTTTTGATATTTACCAACACAAAAAACATATGTCATATGGCCAGTTGGTCAAGGGGTTAAGACGCCGCCCTCTCACGGCGGAAACACGGGTTCGATTCCCGTACTGGCTGTTTTAGAGCATCGAGATAATTCTCGGTGCTTTTTGTTTTTCTTTATAACTAACAAAACCAGATAAAAGCGGAGCATAGGCTCCGCTTTTATCCAAATACAGCTCTTGTTTATTCTTCTACATCTTCCGCAGGCTCCGCCGGAATAAAAACTCTGCTCTTTTCTTTTTTTATTTGTTTTTTCTGCGCACGCTCCGTTGCTTCCCGGCAAAATTCCATCTGAGAATTTACAAGCGTCTTCCCACGTTTATCCTGTTTCTCATAAGTTCCGTCATTTTTCAGAAGGTGTGCCTTTACATTATCCTTAAATTCCAGTGTCAGAACGTGAACCAGCTCTTTTTTAATCGCTTCATCCTCCACCGGGAACACAATTTCCACACGTCTGTCAAGATTTCGCGGCATCCAGTCTGCACTTCCCATATAAATCTCTTCGCTTCCTCCGTTATGGAAATAAAAAATACGACTATGTTCCAAGAAATCTCCTACAATAGAGCGAACATGGATATTTTCACTCACACCCGGAATTCCCACCTTCAGACAGCAAATTCCACGAACCAAAAGATGAATCTGCACACCGCAAGAAGAAGCATAATAAAGTGCCGCCATAATCACAGGGTCACACAGAGAATTCATCTTCGCCACAATATAAGCAGGCATTCCTTTCTTTGCGTGCTCCGCTTCTCTTTCAATCAGCTTCAGGAAACGATCTTTCATCCAAATTGGCGCAACAATCAGTTTATTCCATTTCTTTGGCTCCGAATATCCAGAAAGCATATTGAAAACAGCAGTCGCATCTTCCCCAAATCGCTCATCGCAGGTAAAGATGCCACAGTCTGTATAAAGCTTTGCTGTGGAATCATTATAATTTCCGGTTGCCAGATGCACATATCTGCGGATTCCCGTTTCCTCCCGACGAACCACAAGAGTAATCTTACTGTGAGTTTTTAATCCTACAAGGCCGTAGATAACATGGCAGCCTGCTTTTTCCAGTTTTTTCGCCCACACAATATTATTTTCCTCGTCAAAACGGGCTTTCAATTCCACAAGAACAGATACCTGCTTGCCGTTTTCTGCCGCCTGCGCAAGAGCCGCAATGATCGGAGAATTTCCGCTGACACGATAAAGCGTCTGCTTAATAGCGAGAACATCCGGATCTTTTGCTGCCTGGCGCACAAAATTCACTACCGGGTCAAAGCTCATATACGGGTGATGGAGAAATACGTCCCCCTGGCGAATTACCTTAAAAATATCCTTTTCTTCCCGGAACTGCGGCACAGGTGCAGGAACGTACCTCGGCGTCCTGTATTTATCAAATCCTTCCTGTCCATAAACCTTCATAAGCATCGTAAGATCAAGAGGACCGCTTATCTCAAAAATATCATCTTCCTTGATTTCAAATTCTGTTTTCAGAATTTTCAAAAGACGTTCATCCATCTTTTCCTGGACCTCAAGACGGATTACTTCACCCCACTGACGCTTTTTCAGCTGCTTCTGAATTTCTACCAGAAGATCTTCTGCCTCATCTTCATCAATGGTAAGATCAGCATTTCTCATAATACGATACGGGTGAGCGCAGACTACGTCGTAACTCAAGAACAGCTTCTCAATATTCCGCTCAATAATTTCTTCCAGAAGAATAACTGTTGTATCTCCTTTTTTCGCAGAAGGAATCTGGACTACCCTCGGAAGAACAGAAGGAACCTGAACTGTGGCAAATTCCAACTGCTCTTTCCCCTTCTTTTTATCCTTTTTCGAAATAAGAGCACCAATATTTAATGTCTTATTCCGAATAAGAGGAAATGGTCTTGAAGAGTCCATTGCCATTGGTGTCAGAACAGGATATACATTATCTTCAAAATACCGATCTACAAACTCTTCCTGTTCTTTATTTAAAAGCTCATGTTCCACAACAAGGTGCATTCCTGATTTCGCAAGTGCAGGCAGCAAAGAGCGGTTCAAAGTTGTATACTGCATATGCACAAGATCATGTGTCTGCGCGCTAATTTTCTTTAACTGCTCCTTGGCAGTCAACCCTGCAATATCTGTTTTCGAATAGCCTGCATGAACCTGGTCTTTTAAAGATGCTACCCGCACCATAAAAAACTCGTCCAGATTCGACGCCGTAATGCTCAAAAATTTCAGTCTTTCAAAAAGGGGAAGACTTCTATCACGGGCTTCGCTTAATACTCTGTCATTAAATTTCAGCCAGCTCAATTCTCTGTTCCCAAAATATTCCGGCTTTTCAAATTTTTTAATATCCATATTTCCCTCCCGCAGACGTCCCTGCCTATATTCTTCTCTTACGTCTCAGCACAAGATGAATTCCGAAAACCTCCTCGAAAAACTCCACTTTATCTCTCAGAAGACCAAGCTCCAGAGAAAGATCTCTCGGAGAATCCAAAATCACAGAAAGTTCTCTTTCTTTTAACACGGTGCGTATCTCCGTTACCTTTTGGTAATGGCTTCTGTCCATGGCATTAGCAATCCGAAGAATCGCCGTAAGTTTTGCTATCAAAAGATAATTATCTCTGTCTGCCGTTATTCCACCTTCATAAGTTCCGTAATGACGAAATTCTTTTGTATTATAGCGCACTACATTTGCAATAATATTTCTCTCTCTCGTGGAAAGGCCTATGATTTCTGTTTCCATAATGATTCGATAAGAGCATTCAGATACATCTCCCATACTGATATACTTTCCACAGTCATGAAGAAGGACTGCAATTTGAAGAAGAAGCCTTTCTCTCGCGCCCATTCCATGAACCTTTTTTATACTGTCAAAAATAGCAAGTGCAATCTCCGTCGTTCCGTTAATGTGGTTTTTTCCTGTAGAATATCGTTTTGCAATATTTTTAGATGCCACAATAATATCATTTTCAAAATTGTGGGCTCTTTTTATAAAATTTTTCTTCTCCGCAAAATCATACGCGATTCCATCAAGAAGAGAAACTCCCGGGGCCCAGAGTGCCTCTGCATTAAATACTTCGATAAAGTTTTTACAGATAACCATTGTAGGGACTACCAAAGACGCATATTCCGGATCAATCTCCATCATTTCCGAAAGCTGCTGCACAGGCATATCCTCTACCTGTTCGTACTTATTCATAAATTCTGCTTTCGTTACAATATTGTCCTGCCTCTCCTCCTGAAAAATAGTATCTGTCAAAAAATCGCCCATGAGGATTACATTTTTAATATCACGATCTTTGAGGTAAAGCCGCTGAAAGCTCATAATATCATTTCGAATAAATTCTTCTACAAGCTGTCCGTAGTGATTCGATGTTTTCTCCAGTTCTTTTAACCTCTCTCGAACTCTCATACTTCCCATCTTAAGACTCTGGGTAGTCACAAGAGTATCTTTATCAAACAGAGAAACCTGAAGGCTTCCGCCTCCTACATCAAGAATCGCCGTACCTTTCTGGATCATCTTTTTAAACCCTGTCTCTATGGCCGCAATGGATTTGTACCCCAGAAAATGCTGCTCGGCATTACTTAAAATCTCCACCTGAATTCCCGTTCTCTGAAATACCTGTTCCAGAATCACAATCGGATTTTTCAGCTCCCGGAAAACGCTGGTAGCACAGGCTCTGTACTCCTCTGCACCAAATTCCTTCATCACCCTTTTAAAATCAAGAAGTATTTCACAGAGAGCATCTACCATATCCCCCTCAAGCCTTCCTCTTGAATACGCGCCTTTCCCAAGTTCCAGGCGGTATCGTATATCTGTGAGTTCTTTAAATCCCACTTTTCCGGAAAGCTCAAAAATTTTCATACTAACCTCATAGGACCCTACGTCAATTGCTGCAAATGTTGTAACTGCCATATTTTTTATTCCCCCTTTCCCAGAAGATAGTCAATAAACTGCTGGGCAGTGCGTCCCGTCAATCCTCCGTGAGAAAGTTCCCATTTATTTGCCTCAAGAAAAAGCTCCTTCTCAGACATCGAAATATGGTTACGCTCTGCCAAAACCTTCACTATATTCTGAAATTCCTTTTTATTTGGTGCCCCAAAATAAATCCTCACTCCGAACCGGTATACAAGAGAAAGTTTTTCCTGTACCGTATCGGAAGAATGCAAATCATCGTCCTCCATAATTTCCAGCTTATCTCCCGCCTTTTCTCTTACAAGATGGCGGCGGTTGCTGGTTGCATATATTAAAATATTATCCGGTTTTTTCTCGAGTCCGCCTTCAATAACCGCCTTTAAATACTTATATTCTATCTCAAATTCCTCAAAGGACAAATCATCCATATATAAAATAAATTTGTAATTTCTGTTTTTAATCTGGCGGATAACCTCGTTCAAATCCTGAAACTGATGTTTATACACTTCAATAATGCGAAGACCATCCTCATAATAACGATTTAGAATTCCTTTTATACTTGAAGATTTTCCTGTTCCTGCATCTCCAAAAAGAAGGCAATTATTTGCCTTTCGCCCCTGCACAAAAGCTTCTGTATTCTCAATCAACTTCTGTTTGGGAATTTCATACCCCACAAGATTCTCTAGCCTTACATGGGCAGTCCTTGTAATAGGTTCAATCATAACCTCCCCCATTTTCCCATGCACAATGCGAAAGGCTTTGTGAAGTCCAAGCTTACCTACTCCAAAATCTCGGTAAAAGCCTACCATGTCGTCCATAAACTCGCCTACAGAAGAAGCTTCCGCTAAAGTTCGGCTCATGCTGCAGATTCTGTCCCGAATCCTGGAATTAAACATTTTACTGTTTCCGTCTACATTTTCATAATTGCAGATAACAGAACAGCACCTGGTTCCGTATATGCTATCAAGACGGCCCAAATCAAATTCATACAATTCTTTAAAAAGAGAAAAATCCTGTTCGGCAAGACAGTTAATACTTCCGGAAACCGGTCCTTTTATCTCACACGCCATACTAAATGCATTTTCATGATTCACAAGAAGAAATGTAAGATAATTGTGCCAGAGATTCCCGGAAAATCCATACATTCCCGCCATCTCCACAAGTCCGTGCATACATCGGTACAAAATCTCTTTTCCATTTTCTGAAATCTGTTCTCTTTCACAGTCATTTATAAGAAGCACCATATCTTCCAGTATTTTTCCCTCCGAAAAATCCCGAAAAAGGATACACTCGCCTAAATTCACTGTTCTTCCCCTCTTTTCCTTCCGTAATTTCCCAGAATCCGAAGAAGAATTGATTCGGCTTCCAGTCCTCGGAGCGCGTTTTTCACAGCACAGTCTCTTAAATTCCCCTCAAAATCTACAAAGAAACGATACTCCCACGTTTTTCCCGGAATAGGACGCGATTCAATCTTTGTCATATTGAGGCCATTATATATGATGTGCGACAACATATTGTAGAGAGTTCCGCTCTCATGAGGAAGTTCAAAACACACACTTATTTTTTCCGCTCCTTCCTCGCATACAGGTTTTTTTCCTACAATAATAAATCTCGTAGAATTTTCCTGATTTTCGCATATATTTTCCGCCAGAACTGAAAGTCCAAACACTTCACCTGCTTCCCTGCTTGCAATAGCAGCCTGAGAAACATCTCCGTCTTCCTTTACCTTTTTTGCAGCTCCTGCTGTATTCGCAGCTTCTGTCCTGTTCCACTCCTGATGATTTTCCAGATATTTTTTACACTGGGCAAGTCCCTGCTGATGAGAAACTACGCTTTTAATCTGAGAAAGCTCTGTTCCGGGCAGTCCCAGCAGCACATGCTCCACACGGATAATCTGTTCCCCTACAATAAAGAGCTGATATTCTGTCAAAAGATCGTAAATATCCGCCACAATTCCTGCTGTGGAATTTTCAATAGGAAGCACTGCATAATCTGCCGTTCCGTTTTTTACCGCTTCCATCGCGTCTCTCCATGTCTTTACATGAAAACTTTTTATTTCCTCACCGAAATAGGCCCTCATGGCAGCGTAACTATACGCTCCCTCTACTCCCTGAAACGCCACGTTTGCATTTTCAAGAGGCAGTTTTTTTACAAAGAGAAAATTTTCTTTTTCTTCCGCTCCGTTCTCTCCAAGAAGCTGATACTGCCTCTTTCTGCTGATTGCCATAATCTGCTGAAACAGTTCCTGCACTCCCAGAGCATTAAATTCGCTGTCTGCTCTGCCTTTCAAGACCTCGATTTTCTGTTTTTCCCTTTCCGGGTCAAGAACCTTTTTTCCTGTCTTTATTTTATACGCAGCTACATCTTCGCAGATTTCCATCCGTTTTTGAAAAAGCCGCAGCATTTCTTCGTCTATTTTATCAATTTTCCTTCTGCATTCCTGTAAGTCCAACATTCTTTTGTTCGTCCTTCCGTTTTTCTACTGTCTCACTTAAAACCCCTATAAACGATAGAGAGCCAAAGGCAAGAATTACATCCTCTTCTCCCGCAAGGGAATATGCCGTCTCCACCGCCTCTTCAACGCTTTTCATCGCCTGCACATCCCTGTGAAACTCTCTTGCTGCAAGAGCAAGTTCTTCTGCCGGCAGGGCTCTCGGATTATCCGGTGCTTCAATCGTAAAAATCTTTTCTGCATATGGACAGGTTTTCGAAAGCACTTCCCTGTAATCCTTATCACGGAACATCCCTATAATAAAATAAATCTTTTTCCCATCAAAGTAATGCCGTATAGACGATGCCATTTTCTCTGCCGCCGCAGGATTGTGCGCCCCATCTACAATAAAAAGAGGTTCTCTGGAAAGAACCGTAAATCGCCCATTCCATCTTGTACGAAAAAGCCCTTCTTTCCTCTGTTCCTCTATAGTGGGGAATCCAATCTCCGAAAGCATTTTCAATGTTTCGATTGCCAGAACTGCATTTTCCTTCTGGTAAACTCCTCCAAGAGAAATTCGGTATTCCTCCCCCTCATAGCGAAAACTCTGTCCTTCCGGGCTTTCCTCTATTACAAGCGCCTGATTTCCATCCGCTTCTCTGAATGGAACACCACATATGCCGCATACATCTTTTATGGCATTTTCCGCTTCTGCTTTCTGATGTATCGTTATCATAGGACAGCCTTTTTTGATAATTCCAGCCTTTGTTTTTGCAATCTCTCCCAGGGTATTTCCAAGAAACCCTATATGGTCTATACTGATAGATGCAAGAACAGATAAGACCGGTGTTTTTATAATATTTGTGGCATCCAGACTTCCGCCCATTCCCACTTCAAGAAGTACAAGCTCACATTTTTTCATCTCAAAAAATAAAAATGCCACCGCCGTTTCAATTTCAAAAGGGGTGGGGTGAGGCAGACCTTCCTCGGTCATCTGAGAAATCGCCTGCGCTGTCCTGGAAAGGCAGATGGCAAAGTCTTCCCTGGAAACAGCTTCCCCGGAAACCTCCATACGCTCTCTGTAAGAATAAAGCGCAGGGGAAATATAACGACCCACTCTGTATCCTGCCTCTCTCAGCACAGTATATAAATATGCAATTACCGAACCTTTCCCATTGGTTCCTGCCACATGGATAATTTTCAGTTTATCCTGAGGATTCCCAAGACGTCCCATAAGCTCCCTCATGTTATCAAGCCCCAAAACGCTTCCGTATTTCTGGGAATCTTCTATGTATTTCCGGCTTTCCTGATAGTTCATTTTCTTTTAGCTCCCATTTTTCAAATCTTTTCGTCATTATATCCCACCTGTATTATTTTTTCAAGGTTGGCAATACTATAAACAGGTTAAATTTTTGTAAAATATAAAGGAGATTCCTTATGCTCAAACGAAACTTTCTGCTGTGCGGCTCTCTCGGCTGGTGTCTGGAAGTTTTCTGGACAGGAATGCACTCTCTTCTTTCGGGAAAAGCCACGATGATGGGAAAAAGCTCTCTTCTTATGTTTCCCATATATGGCTGCGCCGCCCTGATAAAGCCGATATACAAAAAAATCGCCTCCTTTCCTGTTCTTCTTCGGGGAAGTCTCTATACAGGAGGAATTTTTCTCACAGAATTTACTGCCGGAAGTATTTTAAAACACTTCCATATGTGCCCCTGGGATTACAGCAGTTCTCCCTGGCAATTTCACGGTGTAATCCGTTTTGATTATGCACCTGTGTGGTTTTTTACAGGTCTCTTTTTTGAAAAAATACTTGCGAAATCATCTTGAAAAAAGCCACCAGGTATTATATTATGATTAGAAGGGATTTTCAGACCCTGATACCAAAAAACGGAGGTATAACATGAAACACTTAATGAGTCCATTGGATTTTTCTGTAGAAGAGCTTGACAAACTCCTTGATCTTGCCAACGACATCGAAAAAAATCCAAAAAAATACGCACATACATGCGATGACAAGCGGCTTGCCACTTTATTTTATGAGCCAAGCACACGTACACGTTTAAGCTTTGAAGCTGCTATGATGAATCTGGGCGGTAAAGTTTTAGGCTTCTCTTCCGCTGATTCCAGTTCTGCTTCAAAAGGCGAGAGTGTCGCAGACACAATTCGCGTAACTTCCTGCTATGCCGACATCTGCGCTATGCGTCACCCAAAAGAAGGCGCACCCCTTGTCGCTTCTATGGCTTCTTCCATTCCTGTTATCAACGCCGGAGACGGCGGTCATCAGCACCCCACACAGACTTTAACCGATCTTCTTACTATCCGTTCCCTGAAAGGACGCCTGGACAACATTACAATCGGTCTGTGCGGCGACTTAAAATTCGGACGTACCGTTCACTCTCTGATTGAGGCTTTAGTACGTTATGACAATGTAAAATTTGTTCTCATCTCCCCGGAAGAGCTTCGTATTCCAAGCTATATCCGTGAAGATGTATTAACACGTAATAACAAAGAATTCGAAGAAGTAGAGCGCCTCGAGGACGCGCTTCCGCAGCTTGACATTCTCTATATGACACGCGTACAAAAAGAACGTTTCTTCAACGAAGAAGATTATGTACGCATGAAGGATTTCTACATATTGGATAAGGCAAAAATGGAACTTGCCAAAGAGGATATGTATGTTCTTCACCCGCTTCCCCGTGTAAATGAAATCTCTGTAGAAGTGGATTCTGACCCAAGAGCGGCTTATTTTAAACAGGCACAGTACGGAGTTTATGTCCGTATGGCACTGATTCTTACATTACTGGAGGTGGAATTGCCATGTTAAATGTTGGAGCACTGAAAGAAGGTTATGTACTGGACCACATTAAAGCCGGCAAAGCCATGACAATTTACCATGACTTAAAACTGGACAAACTGGACTGTACCGTCGCAATCATCAAAAATGCCCGCAGCAACAAAATGGGCAAAAAGGACATCATTAAAGTAGAATGCCCTCTTGGAGACGTTGATCTTGATATTCTCGGATTCATTGATCACAATATTACTGTAAATATCATCAAAGATTCTAAGATTGTAGACAAAAAAGAACTGAAACTTCCAAAGCAGGTGGTAAATGTGATTAAATGCAAAAACCCACGCTGTATTACTTCTATCGAACAGGAACTTGATCACATCTTCGTTCTTGCAGATGAAGAAAAAGAAATTTACAGATGCAAATACTGCGATGAGAAGTACAGAGGAAAACGCAACAAATAATAAAGGTTCTATAATAAATGTTGGGGTGCATGAAATTTAACTCATGCACCCTGATGTTT